>OBWH01000253.1_pt1 | contig 14707 bp, 12 predicted proteins | sample 1476391 | NCBI WGS metagenome assembly OBWH01 (sample SAMEA2580086, study PRJEB22360) | human gut metagenome | biome: human gut; feature: human-associated habitat; material: faeces | place: Denmark | collected 2008/2010
CGCGACGATATGCTTGTTGAAAATCGGGGGATTGGCGAGAAGCACCTACTACTATCTCCTTTCGCATCCCGAGCCGGTCACCCGGCCGGATATCGAGCCAATGGTCGCCGAGGTCTTCCATCGCACGCCCAACGGGTGCGGCCACCGGCAGGTGCGCATGTGCCTCGTATACGAGTTCGGCGTGCGCGTGAGCCATAAGAGCGTGCTCAGGGTTATGCGCCGCATGGGATTGAAGTGCGCCATACGCCGCCCGAACCCATACCGCAGATACAGCTCATACCAAGGCGATACGGGCGCGAAGCCGCCGAACCTGCTGGAACGCGACTTCGCGGCCGACCGGCCGTGGGCGAAGCTGGGCACGGACGTCACCGAGTTCAGGGCGGCGGGCGGCAAGGCGTACCTCGCGCCCATATACGACATGGGATCCAAGGAGATTGTGGCCTGGGATGTCAGCCGGCACCCCGACCTCGCCCAGCAGCAACGGCTGCTCGCCATGCTCGAGGAGAAGCTGCCCGAAGGCGCCGATCCCATACTCCACAGCGACATGGGATGGCAATACCAGCACGACTGGTGGCGGAACAGGCTCGGGGAACTGGGCATCCGCCAGTCCATGAGCCGCAAGGGCAACTGCATCGACAACGCCGCGACCGAGCAGGTGTTCGGCCACCTCAAGGACGAGTTCCACGCCGGACGCGAGTTCGCCTCATACGAACAGTTCAAGAACGAACTGGACGCGTACATCATCCACTGGAACACCAAACGCCGCCAGATACGACTGGAGGGACACACCCCGGAGGAATTCCGGAACATGTCCCTCACAGCCTAATCAGGTACCCTTAATAAACCACGTCCAACTTCCGGGGCGCAGTTCACCGCGCGTGCGGGGCAAACTTGTTGCCAGCGAGAGGAAGTCGCTGATTTCCGGATCATCCCCGCGCATGCGGGGCAAACTTCGTGGCTAACGTGTCTTGCGCTGTCACCGCCGGATCATCCCCGCGCGTGCGGGGCAAACTCCGATATAGGCACTATCCGTTGCTTGTCGCCCGGATCATCCCCGCGCATGCGGGGCAAACCGGGACGAGCGCGGAGGCGAGCTGGCTGATGACGGATCATCCCCGCGCATGCGGGGCAAACCCGCTCACGACAAGCTCGAAATCGTTTTCCTCCGGATCATCCCCGCGCATGCGGGGCAAACCCGAACTTCGGCGGTCAAAACTTGCTGCAGAACGGATCATCCCCGCGCATGCGGGGCAAACCACGGGCGTATTGACGCTGACGGGTCGATACCCGGATCATCCCCGCGCATGCGGGGCAAACAACGCGAACGGCACCATCATGGTCGTCGGCGGCGGATCATCCCCGCGCATGCGGGGCAAACGGTGGAGTCCTTGCCGGTTTCCTCCGTGGTGCCGGATCATCCCCGCGCATGCGGGGCAAACGGCATGACCGAAGCCGCGTACCGCACCGAGGTCGGATCATCCCCGCGCATGCGGGGCAAACGTCGCCAACTACAGGGCTTTTATGGCCATGCGCGGATCATCCCCGCGCATGCGGGGCAAACGTGCTCAGGTCGGAGATTTTGAACGTCTCCACCGGATCATCCCCGCGCATGCGGGGCAAACAGTGATATGCCTATCGGAGTACGGCATCTTGACGGATCATCCCCGCGCATGCGGGGCAAACTTCTTCAGGCTTCGCGCCAGCTGGCCCGCGCCCGGATCATCCCCGCGCATGCGGGGCAAACACGGTTGCTGCCGAGCGTGCACAGCCACCGGTCGGATCATCCCCGCGCATGCGGGGCAAACTTCACGTTGCGTGATGTGTCGTGCATAGCCGACGGATCATCCCCGCGCATGCGGGGCAAACCTGGCGAAACTCGACCGGTACAAGCTGGGAGCAGGATCATCCCCGCGCATGCGGGGCAAACTTCGGCCATGCCTCGCGAAGCAGCTTCAAGTACGGATCATCCCCGCGCATGCGGGGCAAACGCCCCAGAATCGATCCCGGTATGGCGGCAATTAGGATCATCCCCGCGCATGCGGGGCAAACACCAGTTCGTCCACCGGCAGCAATCCGCCCGCCGGATCATCCCCGCGCATGCGGGGCAAACTCTGGGCCCCGGACGTAGCACTATCATCTTCACGGATCATCCCCGCGCATGCGGGGCAAACGTGATGGGGGCGAGCGGTGAGGCTTGCAAAGTCGGATCATCCCCGCGCATGCGGGGCAAACGCCATGCCTGAAGAAATACTGAATCCAAGCGACGGATCATCCCCGCGCATGCGGGGCAAACGTCAAGCACATAGTTTTGCCCAGTCTCCCCTGCGGATCATCCCCGCGCATGCGGGGCAAACAGAATCGTCTTCAAATCCGAGTCGATTCCGTTCGGATCATCCCCGCGCATGCGGGGCAAACTGGACTTCGACCAGTTGCCTTCGGCGCTTACCCGGATCATCCCCGCGCATGCGGGGCAAACACGGCCAGTTCGTTGTCAGCCATGTGTGTTGCCGGATCATCCCCGCGCATGCGGGGCAAACGCCCGGCGTATTCGAGTATCTCACGTTCAAGTCGGATCATCCCCGCGCATGCGGGGCAAACGGGTTTCGGAGTTTGATAGAGTCGCACAACAGCGGATCATCCCCGCGCATGCGGGGCAAACTCTTGTTTTGTTGTTTGTTATTGTCTCTGTTGCGGATCATCCCCGCGCATGCGGGGCAAACCGGGCCATACGGGACGCGCTATAATACCGTCTAGGATCATCCCCGCGCATGCGGGGCAAACACGTTTTGCCGTACTATAGCACTGCTTAAGGACGGATCATCCCCGCGCATGCGGGGCAAACCCCGGAGCGCTCACGTGGCTTGCGCTCCGGGCCGGATCATCCCCGCGCATGCGGGGCAAACATTATCACGAAAATCATTAATGGTAATAATGTCGGATCATCCCCGCGCATGCGGGGCAAACGAACACGTCCACCTTTTCATTGGCTTGCGCCACGGATCATCCCCGCGCATGCGGGGCAAACTCTGTCTTGGGTAAGGTAAACGTCAGTGGGGTCGGATCATCCCCGCGCATGCGGGGCAAACTTGCTGCCGACATGGGCCAATCCGCTTCCACTCGGATCATCCCCGCGCATGCGGGGCAAACTCCACCGTGATCTTGGGCAGCTTGACCGGTTTCGGATCATCCCCGCGCATGCGGGGCAAACTCGATCGCGATGGTGAAGTTCGCGGTCTCGTCCGGATCATCCCCGCGCATGCGGGGCAAACCGCACCGGGTGTATACCGCAATAATGGTGTGTCGGATCATCCCCGCGCATGCGGGGCAAACCCACGTGCGCGGCATCGCCCAGCGCCTGCACCAGGATCATCCCCGCGCATGCGGGGCAAACAGTCCGATTTTATGCGAAAACTCTTGAGCGCTGGACCCTCAATAATTGGATTCGCACAGTGGCTCCAATCTTCGTACTATTGTTCCTGCCTCCAGTCATCGGCCAAAACGCCTATATCGAGAGGCACTACTCCAACCAGTCTTTTTCTTGGTTTTCAAAACTCCATTACGCTTCTGCTTTTGACTTGAGTTTGGTCGCATAATCAGCTTTAATCCATCATAATCCGCTGGCTCCCATTCTTGCCCATGTGTTCTGAAGTCCAAACCTTGTTCGTTATTGGAAGAGTACACCATGACGGCACGCCCTTCGCCAATATTCTCCAATATCTGCTGCCACAGCAGCTCCCGAACACGAGCAGAAACTTTGCCTACATAGACACCAGGGGATACCTCAAACAGCCAACGTGTCAAGTGTCCACGCAGCTTCGGAGGGGACACTGTAAGTACGATAACAATCATTATGAGCCCCTATGCTTCTGCTTGTTTGCTCGATTGTCCTATATCTTATACTGGCATATCGTCCGCACTAGAATTCGCCATCTTCCACGTCAAAATCTACATGCAAATCCCCATCATCATTGATGAACATGTCCGATTCGACTGAGTAATTTTTGCCGCTCGCTCTATATCCCGAAGCCCCAGCCCACAACTGCGTCGTAATATCTTCAACTTCCGGAGAATCCGATTCGGCCTCATCCGGAGTCAATAACAACGAACGTATATCCTTCACACAACGTTGCATAAATTTCCCATCTTTCATTCTGTCTCGTATGCCTCGACGAGCCGCGACGGATACATCATCAACTTGCTGTGCCACTAAATCAAATGCCAGAGGAATCGTGATATCCACTTTGTACAAATCTGCAATGTCATAGACAAAACTTCGCTCATTTCTTGCGTGAACGAACCCCAATCCAGGAGAACACCCAAGAGCAACGATAACTGCATGCACCACACCGTACAGAGACGTATTAGCAGCAGACAACGCACGATTCACCTCATCCGCATCATCGAAATCCGTGACTTTGTACGATCGCCCTGACCATATTACCCCGGTACGTTTTGATTCTCGCTCATACGCTCGGCGAACTCGTGTTCCCTCTTTACCAAGTAGTTGTTGCATGGTAAGACCATCAGTTGATTCATCAGGAAACCGCATCGCATACATCTTCCGAGCCACTTTCACACGGGTGCGCTCGGAAGACACCAACTTGGCCTGCGCTTCCAACAATCTCGTGGATTGCGCGAGAGAGGCCCCGTGACAGTAGTAGCGAACACCATGCTCTCCCACCCATATGCATGTGGATCTCGACTCGGCCAACAGACAAATAGCGGCATAAGTAATGTTGCTACCTGGTCCTAGCATCAGTACGCTCAACGTCGCGGCGGGCACATGCACCGTTCCTCGTGCATCAGTTATTGTCACAGCATTGTCGGCACGATTGACTACACAATGCTCCGCGTACAGAAATGTCAAACGATCTTGCACGCGGAGCAACGACTGCAACTCAGGTGGTCGAACACCAGGTATGCCGCTCATGACCGAGGCTCCTTGCGATGATCGTCAGCCAAGGGCACCAATGTCAAAAGACCGAATCCATAGCCTTTAGCACGTCCGATCCCCTCGATCAACGACCGTCGAAGCAAGTCCGGATCATCCACAACCAGTACGCCATCATAGGTGGCCGAAGTCAATGTAACTGTCGAGCCCTTACGTCTGAACTTCTCCCGAACCGAATGTCTAACTAATACCTCAGGTAGCTCAAGCCTATTGATCGGCATATGGAATCCGGCACGCCGAGCCTGATGGAACAACCATTCTTGCTGTTCTTCGGCCCTGATGATGCCCGTGCGCTTGCCGCGTTTACCCGGCTCTCCGGACAGCTCGGAATGTGTCGGATTCGCCTTGAGACGGAATCCCCATTCCTGCCCGCATTCCAATCTCGACAGGAACGGTTCATATGAGCATGTCGAAATATCGACAGTTCCAACTCCAAGTTCCTGACGCAGAATTTCCGCATCCGGGACATTCGGGGAGACGATATACAGTCGACTCGGTTGCCCGGTACGTCCCGGGTCAAGCCGCCACAATACTCGGGATGAGTCGGTATCACCATCGGTAGCCCTAGCAATGATAGCGTGCATCCTCTCCAGTGACGCCAACGCTCGCATCGCAAGACGATGCCTCGGGTCAATCATGGCTCTGGTGAATATTGTCATCGTTCCTCTTCCTCTTCTGCATTTGCCACCGCATCGAAGAATGCGTCGTCATCGAGCACCGACTCGGATTCACTCGGACACGTATCGTCGCCATCCGCGGGCCCTAGTTCGGGAACAGTAGGGCGAGGCGACGCTCCATCATCGAGTCGCATGTATCGCCGCGGCTTCCACAGCCGTTTCTGCTGGCTGAAACTCACCGGCTCATCCATAAGCTCATCCACGAATCCCAGCTGACTTCCCTCCCCGGGCAATGGTTCCACGATGATGGGCAAGAAGTCCGGCTTGCCGAAGGTCAATCTATGCATCACCCGATACTGGTATCGTTCCGTGGCTTGCCATGGAGCCTGCCGCAGTGCATCCTCTAACCCAGCGTCCGATATCCACGCATGCACAGGACCGTCTGGCGGGCACGATCTTCTGCCAAGAAACAGTTGGTAGTACGGGGACGCCAGTGCAAACCGGTATCGTTCAAGCTCAGCACGATTGGTGCTTTCTAGCCCAGCGAGAAACACCGCATCCTGCAGATAGTATCTGCGCGACAGAGGAAGCATGTCCCCGTCATCGGTACGGGCCGTCTGATAATCGCTCATGACGGTGCCCGGTTGGTCTACACGCACACCAAACCGTAGCCCGTCGAACCGTTCAAGCGATTCGTCGCGCCCGATTCCTAGCGCTGCGGCGATTATGCCGATGACGCCGCTTTTGGTGGGCCATGCTTCGGTTTCGCGCCGGGTGAACCGGCTTCGCGCCCCCCACGACTGCATGGGTGCAGCCAATCGCATCAGTAAAACTGACATGGCTCGTTCACTCCTGAGTCAGACGATCCGCGACGGTTCGCTCAACATCGGCGACCAGGTCACGCAGCGACGTGGTTTTACCGTCGACCAAAGCATCCGCAGCCGCGGTGTCGTCGCCGATACGTACGACCCAGGTCTTCACCGGTGTGATGCCATAGGCCTTGTCCAGGTCCTGTTGGCGCCGCACCAGAGCCTCAGTCGCATGCTGCACATAATCCGGTACGACAGGCCGCTCAAAAGCACCAACCAAGTTCACCGCCTGCGTATCGCGCAGATTGACCACGATGAGATCCGGCAGAACATTCTGTCCAAAAGTATTAATCTTGCCCTGCGGCACACTGGTCAGGAATGCTTGCGCAAATGCGGAGACTGCCTTTGCCGTGGCGTTGACATCGCCCAGCCGGTCCTGCAGCCGGTTGGCGTCTACGTTCGCGTACCGATAGAAAGTGGCGGCGTTGAATTCAATCTGTCCCATCATGGCTGCTCCGGCATCGCCCGCCTCATCTTCTCCCCCGTTGCGCTGATTATCGTCCACCGCGGTGAAGAAATCAGATTCGGGCTCGACCGTTTGCACGCTGATTGCGTGCGCCACCTGAGCACAGGCATCCACATTCAAATTCGTGTCATCGGCAACCATGCGGCCGAACAACGCCACGTCAATGGAACGGTCATTGGATACAATCTGCTTGATGCGCTTTTTGTCACCTTTAATCGTTTTGGTCGGATTCTCGGTGTCAGCCGCTTCGATGGCAATATCCGCCAACTGGCCATATTGACGATTGCCTAAGAACAGCAGATACTGAGACTGCTTGGCACGATCATCATCAGTCTCGTCACCTTTTTTCTTGCGAGGCTTTTCCAGCTTGATACCGGCACCGCCCTGCAATACGGTTTCGGCGAGATCAGTTGCCTGATCCTCACCCAGATCTCCACGGCGTTCGAGGATACGGCTCGCTAGTTCCTCCACGACGCGCTTGGTGCGCACTCCCAGATCGTTCGGGTCAACCAGTTCCTTGAACAATTCGCGCGTCGGCCGCTTCCAAGCCTGACTAGAGACCCTAGCTCGGGTTACTCCACCGTATTCCACGGTTTTGGGGCTGCCTGTATCATCACGGTTGAGGTTGCCGGCGGCGGTGGTTTCCAGCGCGTGGATTTCGATGATAGTGCGATTGATAGTTGACATGATGTATTGTTCCTTTCCGGAAACGACGGCACTTGCTGCCGGATTGTCTATATACAAGACGTCGATGTGAAGACGTCATGGGTCAATAAGTCGGTAGATGAATAGAGATGAATCAAGGTTCAGAGCACTGAACTAACCATTCGGATTATCACTGGTCCTCGCGGCCCCATAGCCTCGCTGGAAGTCACGTCCCCATCGCAGTCGAACCGCATTGGCTCGCGCCCGTCCGGAACGCAGTCCTTCCAAGTCCTGAGCGAGCATCCCGTAATTAATGGCGATACGCTCGCGTCGGAGTAGTCGAATCAGGCCTCGCGCATGTCGTGTCAGTTCCTTCCAGCTGTTGGCGGTCTGCAGCCGGTCGAACATGCCACGGATGCCGTTCTCATTGAAATTGTCGTATGCCATACGGCCTACCGCAAAGCCAAGCGAAACCCCTGCATCGGTGTGCATCGACATATCACGAATCGACTGTTGATGCAGCGCAAATAGCGTGACAGCCGCATAGATGGCATGTTCTTGCGGCGTTGGCGTACCGGAATTGGTGGAATCGTATCCCCTGATCTCGCAATCCTCCGTATCCGGCAGAGTCCATGCGAATACATCGGGAGCATCTCCGATTTCATGTCCGACGCTGTGTCTGAGCTTGGCTATGGCTGCGGTCGCGTAGGCGCTGTCGCCCAAATACCCTTTCTCACTGCCACTGCCGTTGGCAAGCCGACGCACTCGCCCCGACACCCATATGCCAAGCGGCGTGAGCCGTATGGTCGAAGGCTTGCCTTGACCGGATTGCTCCATATGTTGTTCCATTATTCGTTCTCTCCTTCGTTGGGGACATCGGGGATAAGCTTGTTGATCTTCCCTCGGTACCAGATTTCGGCAAGCGCCACGCAGTAATGTGTGGTCGTCGATGCGCCGGTCTTCGGGTTTCTGCGGGTGACGTCACGGCCAACGATCGCACGGGAGGATGCCTGAGCGGCGATCTGGTCTCCGAGCCGGAACAGGATGCGCCGTGCAATCATGCTCCATTGCTGCCGGACATCTTCCGTATCGGTATCGGAGTCAAGTCCTTGCACCCACTGTCGAAATGCGCTATCGAAAGCAGTGTACCCGGCGTCCGCGGCCCGAGCTCGTGGTCCGTCTACTGGCAATCCAGCAGCGATAGCTATGTTCCCCGCCAGATTTCGTAACTCCTGCACACCGGTATCCACCATACCAACCGCATCGCGGACGACTCCTCCCAATTCAGGATGCTGCGAGGATAGCACCGTCAGATTCAAATCGAGTACATCGTCCACAGTGGTGTCGACCACGGCTTCGTTGCTGCCGTATTCGACACCGAACGAATGCAGCCGGACTGGAAAATCACCAATCTTGACTTTGTCCAACCATCGCAACGTAAGAGGACGCAGTGATTCGGAAGGCCCTTCTCTGTGCTCTTTCCCTGCTTGTTCATCGGCGACCAAGGTCGGCAATCCGCGCCACAGTGCCCGTGCGGGATCATGCTTGCGCGGCATGTAGACCAGCGGCATCTTCAACGTCTTCTCCTGAGCGTTACTGCGTCTCCAGGCGGTCATCGTCTCGTATCGATGCGCGTTCTGAGGCTTCAACCTGTCGCCATTGCAAATGAGCACCCCAGTAATGGTCTCACCGTCATGAGCGAGCAACACACGTCGGGACTGCCATGTCAACAAGGAAGCTGGCCCAATGAAGCTACCAGCTTCGCCTGTCCGGTCCATCGGTTGGTCAAATCCCGGTTCAGCCTGCTCGGTCAATGGCTGGCGTTCCCAGATCGGGGCGTCATCTTCAACAGACCAGGCCGCACCACCATCGCCGGCGTCGAACACGTCGGCGCTGGCATAATTGAGTATCAGCGTCTTCCACAGGTCAGAACCTTCAATGAGATCCCCACCCAGATGCCCTGCCCATGCCACGCCGATGGGGTAACCTTTGCCGCCTTTGACGCGTGGGTCTCCCACCGCCCCTGATTTGATTCCGGACGGGTCAAACGCTTGCAACGTCACCAGCCATCGAGCCGCCTCCGGGACGCCCATCGTGGCAAGACCCTCACCACTGCGTGTGGTGAAGAACTTCTCGCCATTGGGCACATCTAGCACGAGACGTTCCAGTCCGGAGACCTCGTTCTTCGCGGTGTGCAGACCGGCGACCTGATAGAACGGTGCCGTATCGTCGAATAGGTCGAACCGGTTCCTGTAATAGTCGCAATAATCCATCAGCGCATCACAAGCATTTCGGGTTTCAACACCATCGTTGAACAGGGTCTTCCAGTCCGTAATACCAGAACCGCGAAGATGGCCGAACGTTCCATAGATGATTGCAAGAAGCAAACGGCACAGCGCAAAACGTTGCAATGGGATATCACCATCGATGCTGCGGATTTCATTCGCCTGCGCAAAGGCCTCCTTGATAGACAGCTGGAGGAATGAACCATCGGTCATCGTCACTGGAATCCATGGACGGTCCATCAGATTGAATGAGATATCATTTGCTGGCATCTGTTTGCCATCCCTTCCTCGTTGAATAGCGGACCGTCAATGTCCTAGTACCAATTCTCGCACCATTTGCATCCCATTCAGGGATTTGATAGACGGCGGTTCCATTCTCGTCGAGAGCGATCATCAATTGCCCTGCAAGACCACGTTCCAATTGCATGTAGTCGAACCAACGGTCCGGTGTGGCTCGTTCGAAGGCCGCGATAACGTCATCGAGGTTCATATAACTCAGGGAAGTCCGACTCAGAGAGATGGTACATGACAGTATGTCTCGCACCTGTTGTCGGGTCGGGACACCGAAACCGGTCGGGAGCATCCGCTCCGATTCGTCGAATCCGCACCAAGATGGCAACATGAGTTCGCCGTTCCGTTGCTGCAACACGATGACTTCGAACGAGTCCTCGCTCTCACGGACGCCGGCACGGCCCTTGCGTTCGTTCGCCTTACCAGGAGTATCAGGGTCGGTCATGGCGACCTTGAGCCAATTGTTGATGTCGAAAGCATCCTGCATGCGCTGTGGATTGAAAATTCTGAAGCTCTCAGCCATTGTCTCACTGCTGTGCCGATCGGATTCCAAACGCTCCTTCGCCGCGCACTCTCCGTGATTGCCATCCTGCCATGATTCCGGACATACCATCTTCCTCCCATACACTGTCTGCACCAGTCGGGGAATGTCACTCGGAATGTTCAGCTTTCGAACCGCTCCCGGTTCCATGTTCAGCACCGCGAGCGAACGCATCAGCAAATACGGCTGGTATACCTTGTCCACACCAGCCGAGAACTGTGGCGGCACATCAGGATTCCACTGACTGACCCCGGTGATTACCAGTCGTGCCTGTCGTAGTGGTTCCGGACGCAGGTTTTCCCCGTCTCCACGATGATGACGGTGGAGACGTCCCGCACGTTGCAGAATCAGGTCGATCGGCGCGATGTCGGTAATCATCAGGTCGAAGTCCACATCAAGCGACTGCTCCACAACCTGCGTGGCCACGACGATGCCAGAACGACCTTCCACAGAACCGTGTTTGCCGTATCGGTCGATAAGTTCCCGATCGATGCGGGCACGATCGACAGCCAGGAACCGGGAATGGTCCAGCATGATGTCCATATCATCGCCCATCGTCTCAAGTAGCATCTGATAGGTAGCCTGAGCACGGCTCACTGTATCGCGGATGATGACCGCGCATCCACCATCGCGGAGATTTTTCCTCAGCAACGAAACGAGCGTCTCGTCACCGTCGTCTATCAGTGACACTTCGATGTCGGTGGCACGGCCGGATGGTTCAGGTGCCGCCGTAATAGGAACACCGTTCGCCGTAGCGACCGAAATCAGCGGATACCGCAGATCTGGTTCGACGGAGACCTCATCATTGTTCTGTACCGCATCCTTCCTCTGCCTCAGGGGGATACGCCGCGGCGGCGCGATATTCTCAGCAGATACCGGCGGGATTCTCGACGGCAAGGGAATCCTTGCCGGAAGCGACAAAGCATACTTCGAAGGCCTGACTGGTTCCGCCTCCACTTTGGAAGCGGCCGATGCCCCATTCCTGTAGGCATCCAGAAAAGCCTGGCGTTTTTCCTGCGGCAGTGTCGCACTGAGCATGATGACCGGTACGCCGTAGGCACCCAGCCAAGACAGTACCGTCTCCATGTACACATTCATATAGGCGGTGTTGGAATGAATCTCATCCAGAATCACAACCTTGCCAGCGAGCGCTAGATGCCGCAACACAACATATTTGCTACGTAGTCCGGCCATCAGCACCTGATCGATGGTGCCAACAACAAAGTCGGACAGATTGCCTCGCCGCCGGCCAGTCAGCCATGAGTTGACGACAGCCTGCATGGTCGAATGGTCGTCGTATGCACGATACTTCCCATACCGGCCGTTCTCGTCGCATTCGGCATCGACGGACCCGACAGATGGCTCAGACAAATCCATTTCGGTGTCAAGTCTCTCTCCGCCGTTGTCGAACCATTGTTCACGCAGATGCTCGTACTCGTCGTTGAGCTCGTTCTTGCCGTGGGCCAAGAATAGCGAACCGATCTGTCCCCGTTCATCGGCCGGTAAATGCCCCACCCAGTCCAACACACGTGTGAACATCGCATTGACGGTCGCCTGACTGGGCAGTGCGTAATAGATGCCTCCGCAGTGGAATCGTGCGGCAAGTATTTCCGCCGCAATCAATGCCGCTTCAGTTTTGCCTTCGCCCATATTGGCTTCGACGATCATCAATCCCGGCGACTCCATGGTCCTGGCCAGACGGGCCGCCTCACGTTGCATCGGACGCATACGCGCTCCGGGAATGGAGAAGCGCTCGGCGAACATCTCATCGGGAGACTCCCCCGTTGCGAGCGGGGTCCATGGCCCGGGAATCCTCAACATGCGCCATGCCTTGTCCGCCCGTCGCCTCGCATCAAAGACCTGTTCGTCCACAGGACCCTGATTGAGAGGGAACAGTCTGCTATCGCTGGCGATCCAATCGGCCATGACCACCATTGATGTCAGCAGTATCTGCGTACGTCTGCGCAAGGAGCGGTTGCGTAGTGTATAGAGAATCGGCTGAGCATGCAACGTATCCGAGACCCAATCCAGCAACTCATTACGAATCGCGGTCCATGCCTTATCTCCCATGAACGTTTCCCTGCGGAAGCTTTTTCCTCGTTGTGAAGGATCGACCAGTGCCTGTTTATCGTCGGTCAGGGACTTACCATGATGGCCTGCTACAACGCATGCAACACCGTAGGCGAACGTCCCCGGCTCAACCGGGAACCCCTGGCTGCAGAACCACTCGATCACAGCTGCATATCCGACGAGCTCATGCCGATACTCCGAACGCATCGGATCTTTGCCGACGATTGCCTTAATGGACAGCTTGGTCTGCTTCACCTTGTCAGCGAATTTGGTGCTCTGCACGATAAATGACGGAGCCCCTTTACCAATATCATGAATCGCAGCAATGAACTGATATAGTTCCTTCGCAACTTCACGATCGCCAATATCCTCAGCCAACAGCTCCTTGATGTTATCGGAGACGAAATCATCCCATACATGCAGCGCAACCTCACCTGTGTCCTCCAAATGCTGCCACAACTGCAGATAGCTGTCGTCATCCGTGCGCCCGTAAAATGCCGTTTTCGCCCAAATCGATAGAGCCTCCGGCGACAACGCCGTCTTGCCCTTCGGAAAATGAGTGGCCATATCATTCCCTCCTCAATCGTGCTGCATATTACGAGAAGTGCTGGGAAGACATTCATTTCTCCCAATCAACTTACTGATATAAAGCATACAAGATAACACCTTTATATGTCAACTCTCATTCAATATCCCCGCGAATGCGGGGCATCCATCAGCAGAAGAACTTTCATTCCTCCCTATCAACGGATCATCCCCGCGTATGCAGGGCAAACTCGTAGTCATGCAATAATAAAGGTCGGAAGGCCGGTGCCCTCCACCCTTTAAACCTTTTGGTCTGGTGGAAGGTTCCCGGCCTTTCGCCAGGGCATCCCCACAGATTCAGAGCACGACACCATCAGATGACTTGTGCTCGCAGAAATCTTGGCCAACCCAAAATCTCCGCGAGCACTAAATACATTACGACCTCACGCCTTAACAACCTCCACGGCCAGCTCGGCACCTTCCTTCACCTCGAAGGAGGTAGCCAGCGTCTCGTGGGCGATCAGGTCGCGGAACTGCTCGACCTTGGCCACATTGGCGGCCGGCACGGTCAGCACCAGGGCGATACGGTCCGCGATGTCCAGATCGGCAGCCTTACGTGCGTCCTGCACAGAACGAATCACGTCGCGGGCGTAGCCTTCAGCCAGCAGGTCGTCATCCAGCGCGGTGTCGAGGATCACGAAGCCACCGGTCGGCAGAGCGGCGGAGACCGAAGCGGCGGCCACGGTGGCGTTCTCCTCCTCCACACGGTTGATCAGCTCGTACTCGCCTTCGACCAGCGCAAGGTCGCCGGACGGCGTGGAGACCACCGGCGCACCGGACGCAGCATCGACATGCCAGTCGCCGGACTTGGAGGCCTTGATGGCGAACTGCACCTGCTTGCCGAGGCGCGGACCCGCAACACGGGCGTTCACACGCAGCTCGTGCACGATCTTCAGACCGTGGGCGGCGGCGTCTTCCAGAGTCGAGAACTCAATGTTCTTAATATTTAATTCAGACTTCAGCAACTCGTCGTATGCCTTGACGGCGTCCACGTTCTCGACCACCACGGTGAGCTTGGAAAGCGGCTGGCGCACGCGGATCTTGGCGGCCTTGCGCAGGGACAGGGTGCCGGAAACAACCTCGCGCACCTTCTCCATCGCATCCACCAGAGCCGGGTCGTCGACCAGCACGCGGCCGAGTTCGGTGTCTTCACCGGTCTTCTCGTCCACCACGAACGGCCAATCGGCCAGGTGCACGGACTCGCCGCCGGTCAGGCCGCGCCACACGGACTCGGCTTCCATCGGGGCCAGCGGCGCAAGCACGCGCATGAACGCCTCAAGCACGGTGTACAGCGTGTTGAACGCGGACGCATCCTCGTTCCAGAAGCGGTCACGGGTGTTGCGGATGTACCAGTTGGTGAGCACGTCGATGAAGTCGGAGACCGCAT
>OBWH01000265.1_pt1 | contig 13990 bp, 8 predicted proteins | sample 1476391 | NCBI WGS metagenome assembly OBWH01 (sample SAMEA2580086, study PRJEB22360) | human gut metagenome | biome: human gut; feature: human-associated habitat; material: faeces | place: Denmark | collected 2008/2010
AGAAATATCCGTTTACTGCCGGAAACAAGGCGATCAGCATATAAGGCGAAATCCCCAACGCAATGCCCAGAGGCACAAGTGCCCGAACTGTGGCAGCCTGGCTGTATAGCAGAATAGACATCACAAACAGCGCGACACCAAACAGCCACGGCATTTGTTGCACGATTCCTTCAATAGAAAGAGTCAGCTGTCCCATATTTCCCTGAAGGAAGGTATCTCCCATCCAGGCAATACCGAAGATCGCAATCACAGCCTGCATGCCTGCCGGAAATACGGAACCTTGCGTTGCTTTGATTCCGTCAGTCTTGGTTACTAACAGGATAATGGCAGCAGCCGATAACATCACGATTTCAATGATGGAAGACATTCCCAATGTAACTATTTCCCCGTCGATCAGGAAACTGGGGCGCATTCCTTCAAAAGAACCGAAGAGTACGATAAACGCAGTTGCCAATATAAAGATAAGGACGGAAATCATAGCGGAACGTTTGTTCTTCACATCTTTAATCTCTATCTTTTTATTGTTGAACAATCCTTCTTTCAGACGTTTCTGATATTCGGGGTCTTCCACCAGCTCTTTACCGACTTTCATAGAGAATAAAGCACCGACCAACACGCCGACGATGGTAGCGGGAATCGTAATCTTGAGAATATCGAACAGGGTAATATCGAATCCGGCTAAGAGTCCGAGAAGTGCTACGGTAGCCGCGGAAATCGGGCTGGCTGTAATGGCCTGTTGGGAAGCAATGACAGCAATACCCAATGGACGTTCCGGACGGATTTTGGTTTCGGTGGCAACCTCCGCGATGACCGGCAACACAGAATAGGCGACGTGTCCCGTTCCGGCTACAAAAGTAAACAGGTAGGTCACCAGCGGACTAAGCAAGGTGACGTGTGAAGGATTCTTACGAAGCAAATGTTCTGCCAGTTTCACCATATAGTCCAGTCCGCCGGCCGCTTGCATACAGGAAGCAGCCGAAATCACTGCGGCAATCATTAGCATAACGTCGATAGGAGGCGCGGTGGGTTGTAAACCAAAAACGAACGTAAGTATAGCCAACCCAACTCCTCCCATCACGCCGAGGCCGATACCTCCCAAGCGTGCGCCAATAATAATAGCTGTCAGAACAAATGCTAATTGTAATATCATAGAATGCTGTTTTAAGTTCCCAACAAAGATAAGTGATTTCTTTCTTTGTATTTTCTTTTTCTTGTATTAACAACAAAAAAGTCTTTGAATAGTTTTTGCATATTTATTAAAACAATAACTAAACTCATTGGTTATTATAAGAACTAACGAAACTGTTATTATTATAAAACAACCGATATGGAACAAAATTTATCAAAAAAAACTCGTACGGAGAGTGACCTGATAGGTAGTCGTGAAGTGCCGGAAAGTGCACTGTACGGAGTACAGACGCTCCGCGGTATCGAAAACTTTCGCATCAGTAAGTTTCATTTAAATGAGTACCCTTTGTTTATCCAGGCATTGGCTATCACAAAGATGGGAGCCGCCGTTGCCAACCGCGAACTGGACTTATTAACCGAAGAACAAACGGATGCTATCTTGAGAGCTTGTAAAGAAATACTTGAAGGAAAGCATCACGAACAGTTCCCCGTAGATATGATTCAGGGAGGAGCGGGTACTACCACGAACATGAATATCAATGAAGTGGTTGCCAACCGGGCATTGGAATTGATGGGGCATCAGCGCGGAGAGTATCAATACTGTTCGCCTAACGATCATGTCAACCGCTCGCAATCTACCAACGATGCTTATCCCACCGCTATCCACATTGGACTCTATTACACTCATCTGAAATTGGTTAAGCATTTCGAAGTGTTGATAGAGGCTTTCCGGAAGAAAGGAAGTGAGTTTGCGCATATCATCAAAATGGGACGTACCCAACTGGAAGATGCCGTACCGATGACTCTCGGACAGACCTTCAACGGGTTTGCGAGTATTCTTGAACATGAAGTGAAGAATCTTGACTTTGCCGCACAGGACTTTCTGACAGTCAACATGGGAGCCACGGCCATCGGAACTGGAATCACCGCCGAACCGGAATATGCGGAAAAGTGTATTGCCGCTTTGCGCAAGATTACGGGACTGGATATAAAACTTGCCGATGATTTGGTGGGAGCCACTTCGGACACTTCCTGCATGGTAGGTTATTCGGGAGCGATGAGGCGTATAGCTGTCAAAATGAATAAGATATGTAATGACTTGCGATTGCTGGCTTCCGGTCCGCGTTGCGGATTGGGCGAAATCAATCTGCCGGCTATGCAACCGGGCTCATCCATCATGCCGGGAAAAGTGAACCCGGTGATTCCTGAAGTGATGAATCAGGTGGCTTATAAGGTGATAGGAAATGATCTTTGTGTGGCTATGAGTGGCGAAGCCGCTCAAATGGAGCTGAATGCAATGGAACCGGTGATGGCGCAATGCTGTTTCGAGTCTGCCGACTTGTTGATGAATGGCTTCGATACCTTACGTACGTTATGTATCGACGGCATAACAGCCAATGAAGAAAAATGCCGGAGAGATGTGCACAACAGCATTGGTGTAGTGACAGCCCTGAATCCGGTGATTGGTTATAAAAATTCTACCAAGATAGCTAAAGAAGCATTGGAAACAGGAAAGGGAGTATATGAACTTGTTTTGGAACATAATATCCTTTCCAAGAAAGATTTGGATACCATTCTGGAGCCTGAAAATATGATAAAACCAGTCAAACTGGATATTCATCCCAACCGTTGATAGATAGTAAGTGGGAATCGATTCAATAGGGAAATCGCCGGGCAAGTCACTGATCTGCTCCGGCGATTTTGATTATTTGTTACTTTTATTTTATATGGGAATAATTGCTAACTTATCCGGTAAAATGGTTATTGATCATTACTTTAAAAACAGTGAACTTTGCAACATCATTAGTTATGAACTTAACAAGTAAATTTAGAACCAATTAAAACTATATGGATATGAATGCATTTGACGTTATTATTATCGGTTTTGGCAAGGGAGGGAAGACCCTTGCGGCAGAGTTTGCAAAGCGTGGGCGAAAAGTTGCCATTGTTGAACGTTCGGATAAAATGTATGGAGGAACGTGTATTAATATTGGCTGTATTCCGACCAAAACATTGGTTCATCAGGCTAAAATTGCTTCCGGTATGAAAGACGCTACATTTGAAGAAAGGAGTGAGTTCTATCGCAATGCCATTTCTGTGAAAGAGGCTGTGACAAGTGCATTGAGAAATAAGAATTACCATAATCTGGCAGATAATCCCAATGTAACAGTCTATACAGGTGTAGGCTCTTTAGTCTCTTCCGATGTGGTCTCTGTCCGTACATCTACTGAAGAAATAATGCTGACATCGAAGCAAATTATTATCAATACGGGAGCAGAAACAGTTATTCCTCCCATTGAGGGAGTTGCGGGTAATCCGTTGGTTTATACAAGTACCTCAATCATGGAATTGGCCGAGCTTCCCCGCCAACTGGTTATTGTCGGTGGCGGTTACATCGGTTTGGAGTTTGCGTCTATGTATGCTTCGTTCGGTTCACAGGTGACCGTACTCGAAAGTTATCCTGAACTGATTGTGCGTGAAGACCGGGATATTGCTGCAAGTGTAAAAGAAACATTAGAGAAAAAAGGCATTGTTTTTCGAATGAATGCAAAGGTTCAATCTGTGAAACATATTGAAGATGGAGCACTCGTTGTTTTCTCTGATTCACAAACTGGCGAGGTGGTGGAACTTGAAGCTGATGCTGTATTGCTGGCGACAGGACGCCGACCGAACACGAAAGATCTGAATTTGGAAGTTGCCGGAGTGGAGACGGATGCACGCGGAGCGATCATTGTGGATGAATATCTGAAAACAACCCAACCGAATATACGTGCCGTTGGTGATGTGAAAGGTGGTTTGCAGTTCACTTATATTTCATTGGATGATTACCGGATTATCCGGGAGGATCTGTTTGGCGATAAAGAACGGACAACCAATGATCGCAATCCGGTTAGCTACTCTGTTTTTATTGATCCTCCATTAGCACGTATCGGATTGAATGAAGAAGAGGCTCGTAAACAGAATTTGGATATTATTATCAAGAAATTGCCCGTTATGGCGATACCAAGAGCGAAAACATTGGGAGAAACGGATGGCCTTTTGAAAGCTGTTATTGATAAGAATACGGGAAAAATATTGGGCTGTATGCTGTTTGCGCCTGATTCCAGCGAAGTAATCAATACAGTTGCTGTTGCAATGAAGACAGGTCAGGATTATACTTTCCTGCGTGACTTCATTTTTACTCATCCTAGTATGAGCGAGGCGTTAAATGATTTGTTTTCATAGTAGTAAGAATGAGTATAATCTTCCTCCATAAAGTTTAAAAAACATCAAAGTATCTGCCACCTGCAACAAAACGCTTGTAATGTATTAGTAAATAGGCAGTTGGAGCGTTGCAGATACCTGTTGCAGATACGTTGCAGATAAAGTATCTGCAACGTATAATATAACTAAAGAAAAGTCCTTGATTTCTTTATGCAAAGCTATGGGAGGTTCATGGTATCCCTATAAGGAGACTGCAGTATCTACGTACAGAAACTGCGGTATCCATACATGGACACTGTCGTTTCCTGCCTTGGAAACTGCGGTTTCCCGCCTCGGAACTGTAGTTTCCTACGCTGGAAACCGACGTTTGCTTGCTTGGATGAGAGTAAAAGTTACTCTCATCTTACTATCATACTTACTCTCATACCTGTAACTCCGATGAATAAAGGCTTTTCAAACGATTGATGAGAGTATGAGAGTAAAATTGCTTATTTATTTTTATTGGTGACGGATTTCGGTAATCAGAAATAAGAAACAGGATTATATTTTATCAAATTCATTTTAATACGTAACTTCCTATATTTATTCCCATATTTCTACTACGTTTCAAAAAAAACATATATCTTTGTCGTACGCTTTCAGCCCATCAGCGTGATGAAATAGGCAGAAAGCGGTTTATATTTCTTAAATGAAGTATGGATGTATTATCTCTCACATCTGAAAAATTAGCAATTTTCGCGCAGAGAGATGATACGGCAGATACTTCACGTGAATGGTTATATGTCAAACATATCACTTGATGATGTGTTATATATAGACGATTGACGTGGGTGTCTGTTGTTATCATTATCTTGCGCAAGGGTCTTGCTAAGCCTCAGATGTGGATAATGGTACAGCAGCATCTGCGTCTTTCTTGTATTCGGCCGGTTATCAATTCCCCCACAATTTAACCTAGCCAATCTCCATCCGGCGGACTGCAAAAAGAGTGGATGCTCGTTGTGCTAATATACATGAATAAAACATTATTCATCCCTTATTGTATCACACATAAAAGAACAAACGCTATGGCACAATGGATTAGTATAGAAGAAGCGGCTGCAAAGTACGGATTCGAGACAGAATATATCTGGGTCTTGATAGAGATAAGAGAAATCACCGTGGACTACCAAAGAACCGACATCGACATCATCGACGATGAAAGTATTCAGGATTTTATCAACCGGAATAAAAAGGGGATTACATTGATGTATATCGAAAAGTTGGAACGATATTGCATGGATAAATCTCAAGTTTGTTCAATATACGCATCACTTTTAGGCAAACAAGATAAGGAAATCACCATATATAAAGGAGCTAAATTTTTGTATGATGCACTGCAGAGCAAATGGTTGAAGCAATGTGACCGGGTGCGGCATTTAGAAAAAGAACTTGCATTGGAGCAGACCACTTGCCGTACGTGTTGGCTGAAAAGGTTATGTATGATAATTAGGAAGTAAATTTGATTAACTATCATTTTTCCAATATTTATAGATGATAAATAGGATGAAAATTGAACTAATAAGAACTTCTTATTAGTCTGTGAGTGTTAGATGAAACTGATGCTCTATTGTAAGTTCAATCTTCAAAAGAGCAAATATAAAAGTACGGGCGTCGGATTAAGTGAACAACAGCGACTTTGAGCGAACAAAAAACCGATAAATTGTGTTTATTTATTCTAATTATATATCTTTGTCCCGAATTATAAACACGTAAATTTATGAAAAAGATTTTTGGTGCTTTAATGATTGCCGTATGTATCGGTATGGCGATGCCTGCCCAGGCGCAAATACACTTTGGTGTAAAAGGAGGTTTGAACTTGTCGAAGGCGAGTTTCTCTAATGTAGGCGATAACTTTAAGAAGGATAATTTTACTGGTTTCTTTATTGGTCCGATGGCCGAGTTTAATATTCCAATCGTAGGATTGGGAGTAGATGCTTCTTTGCTTTTTGCTCAAAGAGGTATAAAGGTTTCTGAAGGAAACGAGGATTTGACTATCAAGCAAAACGGTATTGATATTCCTGTAAACCTGAAATATACAATCGGTTTGGGAAGTATGGCCGGTATTTATCTTGCTGCAGGTCCTGATTTTTATTTCGATTTTGAAAAGAAGTCGGGAATTGATAAGAAGAAAGCGCAAGTAGGTATTAATGTGGGTGCCGGTTTGAAGTTGCTGAACCATCTGCAGGTAGGTGCTAACTACAATATCCCATTGGGCGACACTGCGGATATTGAAGGAACAGACGCTTCTTATAAGACTAAGACTTGGCAGGTATCTGTTGCCTATATTTTTTAAATAGTCTGTCATTTTACATCGTATATAAAAAAGAGTTTCCGGTGAACGGGAACTCTTTTTTTTGTTCGAGGGCTGCCCTGTTGCAGCCTCGAAACTGTTTCTGCCCAATCCTGCCTTAAGAAGCGTTTTTCTTTTGAGTGTTCTCTCTTCCTTCTTTTTCATTCCCCATTTTTTTATTGTATTTTTGTACCTGCAATGAAAAAATATGTAGATGTCATATTACCGCTTCCGCTTCCGAAGAGTTTCACTTACTCTTTGCCGGACGAATGTGCGGAAGATGTGAAGATAGGCTGCCGTGTGGTAGTTCCTTTCGGGCGAAAGAAGTTTTATACGGCTATCGTCCTTAATGTTCATTATTGTGCTCCAACGGAGTACGAAGTGAAAGATATATCTGCATTGCTGGATGCTTCTCCCATTTTACTACCCGTTCAGTTCAAATTTTGGGAATGGATAGCCGATTACTATCTCTGTACACAGGGAGATGTGTATAAAGCGGCACTTCCTTCCGGCCTGAAGCTGGAGAGTGAAACGATTGTTGAATATAATCCCGATTTTGAGGCGGATGCGCCATTGCCGGAACGGGAACAACGCATTTTGGATTTACTTGCCGTAGATACGCAGCAGTCCGTCACTAAACTGGAGAAAGACAGCGGCATAAAAAATATTCTTACCGCCATCAAGTCCCTGCTCGATAAAGAAGCCATTTTTGTAAAGGAAGAATTGAAACGCACTTATAAGCCTAAGACAGAGGCACGGGTGCGGCTTGCGGGTACGGCAGATGAAAAGCAACTCCATATTCTGTTTGATATTCTGTCTCGTGCTCCGAAGCAACTGGCGTTGCTCATGAAGTATGTAGAGTATTCAGGTATTTTAGGAACCGGAACTCCGAAAGAAGTCTCCAAGAAAGAATTGTTGCAACGGGCTAATGTGGCTCCTTCGGTACTGAACGGGCTGGTGGATAAGAAGATTTTCGAAATCTACTATCACGAAATCGGACGGTTGAATAAACAGGAGAAAGAGGTAGTCGAGCTGAACGCTTTGAACGAGTTTCAGCAACGGGCACATGATGAAATCGTTCAGTCTTTCCAGGAGAAAAACGTGTGTCTGCTTCATGGAGTAACGTCCAGCGGGAAGACGGAAGTGTATATTCATCTGATCGAAGAAACGATTCGTCAGGGAAAGCAAGTCTTATATTTGTTGCCGGAGATTGCTTTGACTACTCAAATTACAGAGCGTCTGCAACGGGTTTTCGGTGCTCGCCTGGGGATCTACCATTCTAAATTCCCCGATGCCGAACGGGTTGAAATCTGGCGGAAACAACTGGGAGAGAATGGGTACGATATTATCCTGGGTGCTCGCTCTTCCGTGTTTCTTCCTTTCCGGAATCTGGGACTGGTGATTGTGGACGAAGAGCACGAAAATACGTATAAGCAACAAGATCCCGCCCCCCGTTATCATGCCCGTAGCGCAGCGATTGTGCTGGCTGCCATGTACGGAGCTAAAACCCTGTTGGGAACGGCTACTCCTTCCATCGAGTCGTGGCAGAATGCAGGGGAGGGGAAATATGGTTTTGTACAACTAAAAGAACGATATAAAGAAATTCAATTGCCGGAGATTATTCCGGTGGATATAAAGGAATTGCATCGCAAAAAGAGGATGGTGGGACAATTCTCACCGCTCTTGATACAATACATGAAAGAGGCTTTGGAACAGGAAGAGCAAGTGATTCTCTTTCAGAACCGTCGCGGGTTTGCTCCGATGGTGGAGTGTCGTACCTGCGGTTGGGTGCCCAAGTGTAAGAATTGCGATGTAAGCCTTACCTATCATAAAGGAATCAATCAGCTAACCTGTCATTATTGCGGTTATACCTACCAACTGCCGAAATCCTGTCCTGCCTGCGAAGGTACGGAACTGGTGAACCGTGGCTTTGGTACGGAAAAGATTGAAGATGACATTAAAATCCTTTTTCCCGAAGCGGCAGTGGCACGAATGGACTTGGATACCACGCGCACCCGCTCTGCTTATGAAAAGATTATTGCGGATTTCGAACAGGGAAAGACGGATATATTGATCGGCACGCAAATGGTTTCAAAAGGATTGGATTTCGATCATGTCAGTATTGTAGGTATACTGAATGCCGATACGATGCTGAATTATCCGGATTTCCGTTCCTATGAACGGGCTTTCCAGTTGATGGCGCAAGTAGCGGGACGTGCCGGACGTAAGAACAAACGGGGTAGGGTGGTGCTGCAAACCAAGAGTATCGAGCATCCTATCATTCATCAGGTCATTGCCAATGATTATGAAGACATGGTAGGCGGGCAGTTGGCGGAACGGCAGATGTTCCATTATCCTCCTTATTACCGGTTGGTATATGTTTATCTGAAAAATCATAATGAAGCGTTGCTGGATCAGATGGCGACAGTGATGGCGGATAAGCTGCGGGCGGTATTTGGCAATCGGGTGTTGGGGCCGGATAAACCTCCTGTTGCCCGTATCCAAACGTTGTTTATCAAAAAGATTGTCGTCAAGATTGAGCAGAATGCTCCGATGGGACGTGCCCGGGAGTTGCTGTTGCGCATCCAACGGGAGATGTTGGAAGATGAACGCTATAAATCTTTGATTGTCTATTATGATGTAGACCCCATGTGATTGAATATTTTTCCCCCTAATAAAAAACTTTAATCATTTAATTAACTAACCATGAAACGACTTACTATTTTTTCCCTGACTTGTCTCTTTAGCGTAGGCGCAGTTTTTGCCCAGCAAGGAGTCACTCAATGTGGTGTTCCGACAGGACAACCGAAGTTCCCTTTACTGACTTATCAGGAATTGCCCAACCCTGCTACGCCGTCTGATAAAGAATGGGCGGCAGTGACAACAACACAAGTGTCTTGGGGTACAACAGACGTCCGGTACGCAAAACACGGGCTTCCCCGGTTGAAGAACCAGCAAACGGTTGCTTTGAAAGGCTGGCGTGGTGAACGTGTGAACGCGCAAGCGGTTGTATGGACAGGTGTAGAACTGAAAGACCTGAATTTCAGCTTTGGTGATTTCAAAGACAAGAAAGGAAACGTTCTTCCCCAAGATGCATTCACCGGCGGTTTTGTTCGTTATGTGATGACGGACGAATTGAACAAAGACGGTCGAGGTGCTTGCGGACATCGGAAAGCGGTGGATTATGATTCATTATTGGTGGCCGACCCTATTGATACCAGTCTGAAAGCAATGGCTTTGCCTGCCCGCACAGTTCAACCTGTCTGGGTGCAATGTTGGATTCCTCAATCGGCTGTTCCCGGAACGTATAAAGGGGAGTTGCTAATCAACGACGGCTCTCGTCTGTTGCAACGCCTGAATCTGGAAATTACGGTTTCTTCCCGCGAACTTCCGGCGCCTTCGGAGTGGGCTTACCACTTGGATTTGTGGCAAAGTCCCTATGCAGTGGCACGTTACTACCAGGTTCCTCTATGGAGTCAGGAGCATTTAGACGCGATGCGTCCTTTGATGAAAATGCTGGCAGATGCCGGACAAAAGATTATCACGGCTACTTTGACGCACAAACCCTGGAACGGTCAGACGGAAGATTATTTTGATACAATGGTTACCTGGATGAAACGGGCGGACGGCACATGGGCTTTTGACTATACCATTTTCGACCGTTGGGTAGAATTTATGATGAGTGTGGGCATTGACAAACAGATCAACTGTTATTCAATGGTTCCCTGGGAGTTGTCATTCCAGTATTACGACCAGGCAACCAACTCGCTGAAATTTGTGAAAACAGCACCGGGCGAGGAGGCTTACGAAGAGATGTGGGTAGCAATGCTTTCGTCTTTCTCCAAGCACCTGAAAGAAAAAGGATGGTTCGATATCTGCGCTATTGCAATGGATGAACGTCCGATGGAAGTGATGCAGAAGACCTTGAAGGTGATTCGTAAGGCCGATCCGGATTTCAAAGTTTCGTTGGCAGGAAATTACCATGCGGAGATTGAGCCCGATTTGTATGATTACTGCATCGTAATCGGACAGAACTTCCCCGAAGAAGTACGCCTCCGCCGTGTGGCAGAAAACAAGCGTACCAACTATTACACCTGCTGTACGGAAGCTCACCCCAATACATTTACTTTCTCCGATCCTGCAGAAGCAGTCTGGATAAGTTATTATTCTTCTAAGAAACACCTGGACGGTTATTTGCGTTGGGCATACAACAGCTGGCCATTGGAACCGCTGCTTGATTCCCGTTTCCGCAGTTGGGCAGGTGGAGATACGTATCTTGTATATCCGGGAGCGCGTAGCTGTATCCGTTTCGAACGCTTGATTGAAGGAATTCAGGCGCACGAGAAGATAAATATCCTCCGTCAGGAATTTGAGAAAAAGGGAAATAAAGCCGGATTAAAGAAAATAGAGAAAATGCTTGCTCCGTTCAACTTGGGTAGTATGCCGGAAACCCCGGCAGCAGTAACCGTGAACCGGGCAAATCAAATATTGAACTCATTGTAAATGATTGTTCGTTAAATGGGAATTTAGGGGCGTAGCGCCCCAACAAGGTTTCCATTCGGCATGTTATCGTTTTAGACATACCCTAAAGGGTGGAACTGTATCTCTTTCAGGGAATACCGAATGGAAACCTTGCTCCGGCGCTACGCCGGTAAATGAGAATTATCGGTTCTTACAATTATATAATTAAGCCCTTTCAGGGCACTCCGCAAAATTATCATTTGACTTATTCTTGAATCTGTTAAAACTGAAATTATGAAAAAGATATTGTTTGTCTGCCTTGGAAATATCTGCCGTAGCTCTACGGCTGAAGGCGTGATGTTTCATTTGATAAAAGAAGCGGGATTGGAAAAAGAATTTGTGATAGATTCCGCCGGAATCTTGTCTTATCATCAGGGCGAACTGCCGGACAGCCGGATGCGTGCTCACGCGGCTCGTCGCGGTTATCAACTGGTGCATCGTTCGCGCCCCGTCCGTATAGAAGATTTCTATCATTTTGATTTGATAATCGGTATGGACGACCGGAATATAGACGACCTGAAAGACAAAGCACCTTCTCCCGAAGAATGGAAAAAGATTCATCGCATGACAGAGTACTGCACCCGTATTCCTGCAGATCATGTCCCCGACCCCTATTATGGAGGGGCCGAAGGATTTGAATATGTACTCGATGTGTTGGAAGACGCTTGTGCCGGCCTGCTTACTTCTTTAACTCCGGATAGCTGATCCGGGTATGATAAGCAATCTTTAGTTTTTCCTTGAATACAGCTTTCACAGTTGCTATATCCTTGAAAGTGATAGGACATTCCTTAAAGTAACCTTCAGTAACCTGTGAGTCGATAATCTTGTCGACCAGGTTGCTGATTGTTTCTTCCGTATATTCCGGAAGACTGCGCGAGGCAGCTTCCACAGCATCCGCCATCATCAGGATAGCCTGCTCTTTGGTAAACGGATTCGGTCCGGGATAAGTGAACAATTCTTCATTCGGCTCTTCGTCCGGATGCTCGTTCTTCCAGGAAATATAGAAATATTTTGTTTTTCCCCGTCCGTGATGGGTGCTGATAAAATCTTTGACCGCTTTAGGCAGATTGTGTTTATCCGCCAGTTTCAATCCATCCGTCACATGGCTGATAACGACCTGTGCACTTTGTTCGTAATTCAAATTCTTATGCGGATTAACCCCTCCCGACTGATTCTCCGTAAAGAAAGCCGGATTTTCCATCTTCCCGATATCGTGATACAAAGCCCCCGTACGTACTAACTGGCTTTTTGCTCCAATGCGGATAGCGGCTTCTGCTGCCAGATTAGCCACCTGCATGGAATGTTGGAAGGTTCCGGGAACCGTTTCAGACATCTGCCGCAAAAGATCGTTATTGATATTCGAAAGTTCCACCAAAGTAACATTGGAAGTAAATCCGAAAGTCTTTTCCAATAAGAATAATAAAGGATAAGTGAATAATAACAGGATTCCGTTAATGATAAAGTAAGTGTACATACGTATATTCAACTTCGAAAAGTCGGTGGAAAGACCATTCTCCGTCATCAGTTCGAAAGCAAAATAAATGGCTGCATAAGTCAGTATTACTAATAAGGCCGTTCGGAAAAGCTGGGATCTCTGCGATAGTTCCCTTAGGCTGAATATCGCCACTAATCCCGCTGCCAACTGCGTCAGAATAAACTCATGAGGGAAGCGCAAGGAGATGGAGCATATCAATATAGTGATGACATGCGTCAGAAAAGCGGTTCTCGAATCAAGAAAAACACGGATGATAATCGGCAGCATCGCGTATGGGATGATGTACACATTAAATATATTATGTGTCACCATGAAAGCCGTTATGACGCTGTAGAACACAATCAGGGTGAATAGTAACGACAGACTGCCTTTCCGTTGATAATAGTCTTTCCGGAATAAATCGAGATAGAGCATGAAACAAAGCATCAGCATACCCACAAACAGAACCTGACCACCGAGAATCAAACGGTTTTGTCCCATAGACTCGTTGCGTTTGATGGATTCTTTGCGCAATGATTCGAGGATATTATAGGTATGCGGACTAACGATCTCTCCACGGTCGATAATCTTCTGCCCGCTGACTACCAGTCCGTTTGCCCAGGAATAATTATTTAATATCTCCTCTTTGGCAGCCTGGGTGCGCTCCTCGTCAAAAGTGAGGTTGGGAGTAATGTATTCGTTCAGCGCGCATTGCCTTAATACTTCCCGGTTGAAATGGGTCGAGTCTGCTGTCAGCAGGTGTTCATACGCTTTCTTTACCGTGTAAATGTTTTCGGTAGCCTGCGGGTTGGCAAGTTTATCGTCAATCACCATGACGGATGAAGTGCTGTCTTTTTGAAGCTGCTGTATATTCTCTGTCGATACGATACCTGCCTGGTAGATTTCTTTTAAGGTACGCTCGATATACCGCAAGTAATCGATGGAAGGAAGAATTCCTTTCAGGTTGGTGTGATAATTCTCTTTCAGTTTGGCGATTGCGTCTTTTTCGATGTCTTTATCCAATTGGTAATAAGGCTGGAAGAAAGCCATCAGACTGTCCTGCTCTCTTTTTACTACTGCATCCTCTTTATAAATAGGAAAGTCGAAAGTAGCGATCAACTGCCCGTACTTCCAAGGCTTATTGATATCAAACTGGTAATTGAATTTTCCGTCACGTGGCAGGAAATAGACAATCAGCGTCACAGTGCCCACAAATAGCAGTGATTTATATAGTAAATCTCTCCATGAAAAACTTTTTTTCTTCTTCAAATGTTCCATATCCACTGAAATTTTTGCGAAAAGTACAAAAAAAAACAATAGTGTGGAAAAAAAGG
>OBWH01000277.1_pt1 | contig 13470 bp, 8 predicted proteins | sample 1476391 | NCBI WGS metagenome assembly OBWH01 (sample SAMEA2580086, study PRJEB22360) | human gut metagenome | biome: human gut; feature: human-associated habitat; material: faeces | place: Denmark | collected 2008/2010
AACGCCTGAAATGCGCGGTACTTGCCACGATTCGCTCCTGCGAAAATGTCGTATATGATAACCGCATTCACTCGATGAAGTAGAGCAATAGCCGAGCCAGCAAACCCTTATCATCAGCAAGCTAGGGCGCGCTGGCTTACCTTCCTATCGTCAACTATGACTAGTCCCAGCAGGAATACTGGCAACACCGGGAGCACATACCGTCCCTGTATTCCTTGGAACACTCCGAATCGACTCATCGATTCCAAGTCATTCCAAGTCATTCCCACAAAGAGCACGAACGCTGCTATCTCAGCAGCTGCAATCACTAGGGCCAAGATCAGGAACCGATACTTTCCCACCCATGCGGACGGTGCCATACGAACAGCCCCAGTTGTCTTCACCGTATACACCAACGCCGCAAGCCAAACCAGTACAAGCACAACCGACATCACGGTATACCAGACTGGAAGCTGAGTGAGGTGATAAGTCCCAAGAAATATCATGGAACGAACTATCTTGCCGATGGTGAGTATCGGATGGGACAGCGCAACGCTCATGTTATGCGATACATTCACTTGCGCCAACGAACTACTAAACAGCACGCTCCAGGGAAGGTACAACACCCCCATCAGCACCGCCGCAATGCCAACAAATTCCACTTTGCGCCGCACAGTCATTACCGCAGATGGCAGGAATAGCGCGGCACCCGCCACAAACGCATAGGACAGCTTCTCACATGCCAGAGCCCATGCCAGCACTCCCAATGCCACAGTGCATGGCAGAGAAATCACATGTTTGTTCCCTGCAATCGTAGCGATGGCCGCCACCATACAGGCCGAAAGCGCCACAATCATGCCGTCAATCATCAGACTCGATGCCACAAACGCCACCGGTGGAATAACTAATAGCAACGCCATCAGCGATTTCCAACGCGGTAACAGCGCAATGGCAAAGCACCCCATAATCGCATACAGAATGCTGTTGGATATTCGCGCCGCCTGCCACTGCGCGTACGGTAGCAAATTCACCAGCATGGCGATTTTCAGGCCAATGGCTTGGGGCAAGTAATCAAGCGGAAAATACGCGTTAGAGCGATTGGTGTGTGTCCCATCCGGCACAACGATGTGATCAGCCATCACATCATCAGCACTTTGCTGCGTTTCCCGCGACGAGTCGCCCTGCGTCGCCCTACTGATTGACTCAACAATCAGAACGTTCGCGAATCCTGGAATCGTCAGCAAACGCGAATCACCCTCAATGGACTGTTGCTTGACGGTGTTGCCGTGCGCATCCTTTCCCTTTGCAACAGGATTCAACGATTGTCCTGTGGCCAATGCGTACGTGGACAACGGATGCATATCAGGATCTGGAATAGTAAGAGGGCCAACCTGGACGATGAACATACAGGCCTGCAGCGCGAACAACATCAGGAAGATAAAAATATTGCACGCAGTCCCCTTCAAGACATGTGCCACATGCTTCATAACGCCCTACCTTCCGGTCATTCGTCCACAGTCTACCGCACACGCACACCGCAAGGGCCTACCAATACCTGGTCAATCCCAACATAATTCGCCACAGCACATTTAGGGATGACTTTATCTTGGGCTTCTTATTACAATGCTCAAGTACGTTGTTTATAGAAATGAGCGAGCAGAGTGGACGACATCCAAAACGACCAGGAGCCCTCAGCGCCAGAAACTGGCACAGACTTGGAGAAAACCGGAGTCCCAGCTGTTCCCTCAAACCAGGATGGCGACCAGCAGAACAGCAAATTACCGCTGCCTTTCGCGTTGAATTTCAGCTTACTAATGGCCTCAAGGCCTATGTCCACGCTGGCCAAAGCCGTATCTCTCCTGTATGCCCTGCTAAAAAAGCGGCCCAAATGCCCCTATACGTTGTACGTAGTGGTACTGGCACTCATCGACTCCGCAGCAGTGCTGTTCATTCAGTGGGGAATGTACAAAGAGCCCACCTATGCTGACCCGGATGCCATAGACGCCAATACTAAACTCTTTGACAGCATTCCCGGCCAACTCACCAAGTTCGTATCCCAGATGTGGATGGAACAAAAGTATATATGGCTGCTCAACTTCCTAGTGTTGGGCATGGTGCACCTCGCACTGGTGTTCGTGCTAAATCGCTTCTGGGTGGCGACCGCCATATTCTCCATTGTCATGTCTGTATTCGCCGTGGCGAACAGCATCAAGGTTTCTCTTCGCAATGAGCCGGTTATCCCTTCTGATCTGGGATTTTTCTCCAGCGGCAATGGCGGAGAAATTACGTCATTCATTCCCAAGAACAGACAGTCTTTGGTCAACGGAACCATCACCATGCTCATTTGGCTGACCATTATTTGCTTGGCTCTGCAACTCATCGACGGTCGCCGTTGCGTGATTCCTTGCCATTGGTGGCGTCCATTTCGCAACGTAAAAACTATCATTGGCAACTGCATTCGCATCATCGCCGCAGTGCTCAGCGTTACCTTGTTATGGTCGTTCACATGGAATCTGGGAATCAATGATTCATGGTCCTATAACTGGGCCAAGAGCTTAGGAGATAACCCCAAACCGTGGAGCACGGTGGCCGATGCCACCGGCAACGGACCGACCATGAATTTTCTGCGATTAGCCCATACCAAAACCATGGATAAGCCCGAAGATTACAGTGAAGAGACCATGGCAGCGCTGGCCAAACGCTATAAGAAGAGCGCAAAAATCACCAACGAATCCCGCGCCAATAAACTCACTGATAACACCGTGATCATGATTCTTTCAGAATCGTTCTCCGATCCAACGCGAGTGCCGGGTATTACATTTACCGAAGACCCGATGCCCAATATTCGCGCGTTGAAAAACACGACCACCGCTGGTTTGATGCTTTCTCCAAGCATCAGTGGAGGCACCGCGAATATCGAACATCAGGCCTTAACCGGACTCAGTCTGGCATTGTTCGATAATTCCATGCAATCCCCCTACCAAGAGCTGGTTCCACATCAAAAGTCACCATACACATTCAATCAAATTTGGAATAGCGTATACGGCAAAAATGGTTCTGTGGCATTCCATCCTTTCTACAAGCACATGTATTTGCGTGATAGCGACTACAAGAAATTCGGTTTCAGCAAACTGTATACGTTGGACAGCAAACCAGAAATCACACATCAAGATCACCTCGGAACCTCACCTTATGTGAGCGATGCTGCCTCATACCAAAATGTCCTTGATGCGCTCGGCAACAGCGGCCACGCACAATTCATTCAGTTGGTCACTATGCAAAATCACACACCGTATGATGACTATTATCCTGACAATCAGTTCAGAGAAGCCGATGTTTCTGAACTTTCCGATGATGAAAAATGGGATATCGACAGTTATGCCAAAGGTGTTGATATCACGGATCAGGCTACTGAAGACTTTTTGAATCAGCTTAATTCGACGGATAAGCCAATCACTGTTATCTTCTACGGCGATCATCTACCCGGCGTTTACAATACTGCAGCAGCCGACGAAAACAATGCAATTCCGCTGCATGAAACTGATTACTTCATCTGGTCGAATCAGGCTTCCGTGTCCGCTGGCACCAAACTCGATTCACAGACTTCCAGCTACACATCATCAAACTATTTCATGGCCCTAGCCGCTGAACATCTCGACGCCAAAGTATCGCCCTATCTGGCAATGCTTACACAAGCGCAAACGCAAATTCCAGCGATTAGCCGTCTGGTTAGCTCTAATGCCTCATGGGGTGATGGTAGTACCGTTTACCTAGATGCCGAAGGCAATCACGTGACAAGCAAGAACCTCTCAAAAGAGGCAAAGCAGATGCTCCATGATTACCGTTTGGTGCAGTATGACATGACTAAGGGCAAAAACTACCTCAGCAATTACGGATTCTTCGACGTTCAATAGATCTTGAATAGTCTGACTGTATTTCGGACTTCCTATTACAATATTCAGGTACGTTATTGAAGAAATGAGTGAGCATAGTGGGCGATACCCAGGATAATCAGGAGTTCACAGTAGAAGAAGCCGACACAAACGGTACGACTTCGGCGGAAAGCAGCCAATCCTCTGCTCATTCAGACCGAGACGATAATTCTCAAGAGGCTCAAAAGAGTAAACCGTCGCTGCCTCCAATCTTCCAGCAGATCCGAGCACAGCTCAACACGTTGATGGCCTCTCAAACTATGACTGCGCTTTCCAAAGCCCTGACAGTCTTGCACTCCGTATTCAAGAAACGACCTCGATTCCCTTACCTCCTGTACATAATGGTGATGGCAATCGTCGATTCAGCCGCGGTGCTGTTCATTCAATGGGGAACCTATACGGAGCCGACCTATACCGCCCCGAGCACAGTGGACGAAACCACACGGCTGCTGAACAGCATCCGCGGTCAACTCACGCGCTTCGTCGCACAGATGTGGATGGAGCAAAAATACATCTGGCTGCTTAATTTCTGTGTTCTGGGCATGGTCTACCTGGTGCTGATTTTTGTGCTGAACCGATTCTGGGTGGCAACAGCCTTATTTGCGATTATCACGAGCGTATTCGCTGTGGCGAATCACATCAAAATCCAGTTGCGCAATGAACCGGTCATTCCCTCGGATTTGAGCTTCATTTCCAGCGGCAACGGAGGAGAAGTCGCATCATTTATCCCCAAAGACAGCCAGGCATTAGTAAACAACACCATCACCATGCTCGTCTGGCTTACGATTGCATGCCTGCTGCTTCAATTTATCGATGGTCGCCGTTGTGTGATTTCCTTCCACTGGCGTCGTCCATTACGCAACACAAAAACAATAATCGGTAACTGCACACGTATTGTTGCAGTCATTGTCAGCACATCCCTGCTGTGCTCGTTCACCTTGAACCTCAACACGGTAGGTTCATGGAGCCACAATTGGGCACAGGCGTTGGGTGATAGCCCTACCTTATGGGACGCTGCCGGCGATGCCAGTCTGAATGGCCCCACAATCAATTTCTTGCGCTTGGCGAATCCAAAAACCATGACGAAGCCAAGCGACTACAGTCAAGCGACCATGCAGGAAATCGCTCAACGATATAACAAGATAGCCGAAAAAACCAACCAGTCCCGCAGCAATAATCTCACGGACAATACCATGATCATGATTCTGTCGGAATCGTTCTCTGACCCAACGCGCGTTCCCGGCATCACCTTGTCGGAAGACCCGATGCCTGATATTCGAGCGCTCAAAAATACCACCACTTCCGGCCTAATGCTTTCGCCTGGGTACGGCGGAGGCACAGCCAACATCGAATACCAAGCTCTCACCGGCTGGGATTTGGCACTATTCGACAATTCAATGCAGGTGCCCTATCAGCAGCTCGTCCCACACCAGAAAGTCACAGAAACTTTCAATCAGCTCTGGAATGACCGATACGGTGCTAGCGGATCCATCGCTTTCCACCCGTATTACAAAAACATGTATTTGCGTGACATCGACTATAAGAAGTTCGGTTTCAGCCATTTTTATACGCTGGACAGTAATCCGCCAATCACGCATCATGATGGATTAGACAACTCTCCATATGCCAGCGACGCGGAAGCCTATCAAAATGTAGTTGATGAACTGCAGAACAGCAATCATCCGCAGTTCATCCAATTAGCGACGATGCAAAACCATCCTCCATACAGCGATTGGTATTCTGATAATCAGTTCAAGGATGCCGACACCACCAATTTGCCGGCCGATGAAAAAACAGGAGTCGATACATACATCAAGGGCGTCAGCATTACCGATCAAGCAACCACCGATTTCCTCAACCAGCTTGATGCAATTGACCAGCCGATTACCGTCATATTCTATGGAGACCATCTACCCGGCGTGTACACGACTGCACGCGCCAGCTCGAAAAATACCATTACCATGCAGGAGACAGATTATTTCATCTGGTCCAATGAGGCATCAGCGTCAGCCGGGACGAAACTCGATCCGGCAGCTGCCGCTACTAGCTACACCTCTCCAAACTATTTCATGGCCATGGCCAGCGACCATATGAACACCAAAGTATCTGCTTATATTGCGTTCCTCTCCGCAATGCGGGCTGAGATACCCGCCACGGAGCGACTCACGCTTGGTGTCAGCGGCGTCACCGACAATACACCAACTGTCTATTTAGACGCGAACGGCAACGTTGTAAGCAAGAAAGAACTGTCCTCACAGCAGAAGAAGCTACTCAACGATTATCGTCTTATTCAATACGACATGACTGCTGGGAAAAACTATCTCAGCAGCACAAAGTTCTTCGACGTGAAGTAAACCGGCAAGCCACACCACAAAATTGGTTATCTGCGTAGTGAATTCAAAATTGCCTTGATTTTGCGCGGTATAGCGGTAATCAGCAAACCAACCTTGAACGATGTCGACTCTTTTACGGACTGAATCTCCATGCTCTTGGAAGACAACGACTGTTCTAATAGCGCTTGATTCGAGCACAAAGAATTTATGCGCTCCTCATAACTCTTCGAGGATGCAATACGCGCATCAATCATCAAGTCAACCATCACATCATCATCGGCACTAGAGGCAGTTGAGGAACCCAGTGAATCGAATATTCCTCTCCACAGGCGCGCGAAATCATAATTGGACATACCCACCATGCTGTTGAAGGCAATATCCCCCAACTGCTTCATCTTTTCGGGGTTCTGCCACAAACCACAAATAGCAGATGCCGCTGCAGATCGGTTTCCTTGCCCCACCTGGATAACGCTCTCGTCTTGAACCAAAGTCAGATACGGCAAAGCGTATATAACGCTTGGAATGCCCACTGTTTTCGCTTCGGCCAGAGCAATACCGTAGCCCTCATATAGAGATGTATGAAGATACACACTGGCTTTCTGTAGGTAAGGAAGTACATTATCCTGAGCACCTACAAAACTCACAGCATCAGATAGATCAAGAGAATCTCGCAACTGACGAAGCTGTTGTTCCGTTGCATCATCTGCAAAAGGACCAACCATAATCAGATGTGCATCAGGACACTGTTTGACCACTTCAGCCATAACCCGCAATGCCTCATCCGGACGCTTATCGAATAATGACAGGCGCCCAACCCATACAATGTTATAAGAATCAAGCGCCGCGCGTTTCGACGAATCCGGCTCGATGGTTAATGGATTAATGGTCTGCCATACATGAGCATTGAATAGTTGCCAGAAACGTGTATTCACATCAGATAACGTTATGACGCCATCTGAGTATCGATACGTCAAAGCCAACTCGGCGCGCATACAATCTGCGTCGAACATGCAACGCATGACGCCATGAGTGTAGATGAGGAAAGATACGCCGCTCATCTTGCAGAGCAGCATATCCCAGGGAAGCGTTTGTCCAAGCCATTGCCCGTACACTAGAGCGTCAACTTGCTCCGCATTGAGGATATCCGCTAACGCTTTTGCCCGGTTCTCGTAGTTCTCCGCATTCGCTTTGCAGTAACTCGGAATAATGCGGCGCTCAACAATCTGGTTCACTTCGTACTCATATGCACTAGTGTCATCGTCGGTAATCAGCACTACCCGATATCCCATGCCGGCCCAAAGGTTGGCAAGGAATGCCGTCACGCGTTCAGCACCGCCGATGGATAGCCCCGAGTAATAGAGCGCAACTGTATGAACAGTCCTTTTTGGCTGTGCCAGGCCCGCTATCGGCCCTAATGCTCGCACGGCCTCTACCGAATTAATCCAGTATTTGGAAGCAACGGCAGATACGATTCCCGCGATCCCGTACTTATTGGAAGCTTCAACAAGTAAAGATTTTCGTAATGATGGCTCACCGCTCACCAATGCGTCAGCATATTCAGCAATATCCAATACATGCCTCTATCGAAGATAAGATCAATCGAGTCTATTAATCTGAATCGCTCGGCTGCTCAGCATGCCAGCCTCACCGTTGCGATCATTGCGAATAGCAAAATAACCGCTGTTCTCATCGTTCGTGAATGCGATCATTTGCGGATCATCGCCGGGTTTTTCAACAGATCGCAGAGTGGCATAAATCTTGAACTCACCATTGTTGAAGATATCAAGCGGCATTTCAAAACGCATAGTCCGGTGCCCACGCTGCGTGATGACCATGCCAAGATTGTCGGTCTGCGATCCCGCATCATAAGCATGTCCACTGCGACGAGAATCAAGCAATGCAATACCGATGTACGCTTCTCGGTCTTCATTAAACTCATATTCGATTTCAAATTCGAGCGGCTCAACACCATCAGCCACCGATGAACTCGATATATTGACCTTAAGGGTGGGCACTCGTTCACTAAGACCCGTAGGATACTCTTTATCGTCTGTTTCATTATTGGCATCATCACCAAGGGGACCTGCATTCTTCTTGAAGTTCTCCAGCGTGTAACGATCTGCTACATCGTCCTGGTTTCCGGACGCAATAATCTCTCCATCCTTTATGAGGATAGCCTTATTGCAATATTTCTTAACCGAATCCATGGAGTGAGTTACCAAAATAACTGTCTTCGTGGGATCTTGCTTCACTTCGGTGAAGAAATTATCACACTTACGTTGGAACGCTTCATCGCCCACAGCCAATACTTCATCCAAGACCAGTATGTCGCCCTTAGCCTTAATGGCGACCGCAAATGCCAAACGCACCTGCATACCACTGGAATAGTTCTTTAGCTTCTGGTCCATGAATTCGCTAAGCTCTGAAAACTCAACAATGTCGTCATACATTGCATCGATTTCTTCTTGGCTAAATCCTAAAAGGGCACCGTTAAGGTACACATTCTCTCGACCGGTCAGTTCAGGATTGAAACCAACGCCAAGCTCAATGAATGAGACCAGTTTCCCGTCAACAGAGATTGAACCTTGATCCGGCATATAAATGCCCGAAATCAACTTCAACAGTGTCGATTTTCCGCTTCCGTTTCGACCGACAACGCCAAAGAAATCCCCTTCTTTGACCTCAAAGTTGATATCGCGCAGCACATGCTGCATCTTGTATCCGCTAATTCCTTTAGTCCAGTTGATAACGGCCTGTTTCAGGCCTGACGCCTGCTCCGTCGGCAACCGAAATGATTTGGCTACGTGCTCAACTTTCAGTACAGTCTTACGATTGTCCATCGTGCCCTCTTGTGCGTTATTCATCACAGCACCTCCGCGAATTTCTGACTGTACTTACGGAATATATGAATACCCAACCATAGGATAAAGAAAGTCAAGGCAACAGGGATGAGACGAATACCCCAGTTGCTGATCTCTTTCCACACTGTTGGCGTGGTATCCGGCGCGATGAGGTTATGCCTAATATCCTGAATAATCTGGGCCGGCGGGCTCAGCAACATAATTTTCGCGAAAATAGGATTATTCGTTTTTTCAGTTACCAGCGACAGAGGATAGATAATAGGCGTTGCATAGAAGAACACCTGCATGAGCACTTCCCAAATATGCTGCATATCACGGAAATACACATTCAATGCGGCTAGCAACAGGGCCGTTCCCAAAGCAAGAGCATAGAATTCTATGAAATTAAGCGGGAGCCACAACACATTCCAGGTGAAGTGCACCTGATTAAAAATACAAAAAACCAGCACTACACACATGTTGATGGCCAAGCTGATTAAAGCGCCGACCGTTGCAGAGACGACAATAATGTAGTTGGGGAAATGAATCTTACGCAGAATGTCCCCTCTGCCTACGATAGCCGTCAATCCCATATTCGTCGCCTCAGCGAAGAAATTCCACAAGCTGATACCCAGCAGCAAGACCAGCGGGAAAGTCGGCGTGCCATCGGTAAACTTCAGGAATTTGACGAACACCACATACATCACACAGAACAGCATTAACGGCTTCAAGACCGACCACGCAATTCCTAGAAATGATCCCTGATAGCGCAGCTTAAAATCAGTTCTCACCATTTCTTTAAGCACAATGAACGAATAGCGGTAGCGCTCTTTTAGCTTTATCAGCATCGTATTCATATCCTCATTTGCCATCAACTATTATTTTTTAGGTGCACTTTTGTGCTTGAAATCACCACGAAGCACCGCCCTGATTTGTCCAATCACAAATCGTACCGCGGTGATTGGAGCCCATGCTGCAGTGTAGATGACGCTCTGTGCTGGCTTAGGAAGCTTAAGCACAGTTCGTGACGTGATCCATTGAAGTCCTAAATGTGTGCGGTGCTTGGCTATTTTCAGTGTTCTCCAACGAGAAGTCGCCAAATTCAAACCACGCAAATTCGTCAGCAATGATTCTCCGCTACGTGCTTCTGCAGACGAGCCCATCATCATGGCAGTGGTATAGAACAACGAATCCACTTCAATGCGAGCATATCGATCTGAAAGCACCCATGCCGGATAATATCCACGCGATTGACATATATATCCGTTGGCTCGTTCGATGGCATGCGAAATAGTACCGTCTTCGCCCATCTGTCCTTCGGGCAAGAAGTCTTCATACTTCCACCCATACTCGAACAGTGGTTTTAATGCCTCAACACGGAACCAATAGCACGACCCCATCGCGGATGCAGTTGGCTTAGTGGGAGAGAGCGGCACATGAATGCCCAGCCTGTCTTCCAAAAGCTCCTTCGTGATCTCATAATTTGCACCCCAATCGTGAGGAATGGTGTGCGCAAAGTACAAAGCGTGATATGGCGGCGGAGGCGTCACCTGACCAAGACGCGGGTTCTCCGCAAATAACGTCAGAATGTTCTTGACATATGCCTCACTGCCAAGCGTATTCTCCATAAGCTTGTACGCGAATCCTTGGCTCTCGGTGCCATGATGTCCATTTTCCTGATTCTGACTGGATTTCTTATCATGAGCGAAACCAATGACGTCATATTTTCCGCTCAACACCACCGGGCAAGCGGCCACAAGCAGAGCCGAGACATCACGACCACGATTGATAACGGGGATGAATGTCGCCTGATGAGAAATCCCATGCTGTTGCATGTATTCCCGAATCTGGGGAATCTTATCTTCGGTAGAGGTGATGTATAGATCTGTTTCTTCCGGCAACGATGCAATGTAGTGGCAAGTGTCTTCTAGCAAATCCATGAAGTAGACGTGATAGATGAACGCCGAACGAGGACGATCATGCGTCTGTGGATTGATGGCCTGTGAGGGCAGCACATAATCAAGATGCATGGCCTTGCGGATATCGTCAATGTTGTAGGACGGCAAAATAGCATCCCAGATCATATCCACGTCATAGTCAGTATGATCTCGAAGGTACTCGTACAAATCCAGAGCTGGCTGACCGGCCGTCTGGTCGAAATAAGCACTGTAATCCACGAAGAAAGAACGGCGCTTGAAAATAGGGCATCGATCATCTCGCACGATTTGCATCGGCATGTACAGCAACGGGTATGAAGAATATCCCTGATATTTTCGCCAATCGATGTACGAGGCCCAGGTGAAGCCCAAATCAGTGAAATGCTTGGTGAAGGTCATCTCGTGTTTGCGGGTAACCTCTGCGTAGTCTTTCCACAAAGGCATGGTCTCCCAGTACTCGTGGAACGCCGGGGAAGACACTAAAGAGCGCCTGTACGCATGCCAATAGGCCTGAAGATGCGTTGGAATCTGCTCCTTATCAACTGTCTCACCCGCATACGCAGTGATACCCCAAAAATCCACATCCTTGCGATCCATGCACGCAAACATTTCACGGAACGGATACACCGGTCCCATAACTGTGTCATTCAGGCAAATGACTTCATCATATGACTCAAGTTTTTCCCAACCGAGTGTGAGAATGGCCTGCTTGTACGCAGCGACGTCAAGTCCTTTATTCTCTCTAACGATGATCGTCTTCGTGTATTCAGAGAACAGTTGACGAGCCTGATCGCTAAGTTGCCCGTTTACAACTACGACTAGATCATCTAAGTTATCCATCAAATCATCAAGAAAGGTCTTGATAAAGGATGCAGCATGACCATACTTGTCATAGAAACAGTAGATACCCAGTCGCTGTTTATGCCCGCTATTAACGCTCATCTCCGTCCTTTCACGCACTACATCATTCTGCAAAATGCTATCTTTCCCTCTTCGCACGCTGTGCATGTGAGCGTATCACAGATACCAAATCTCGGTTCAGCGAGCCTGCCGGCATGACTTTGTCAATCACGCGACGCATGAGTGTACCTTTTTTGAATCTCGCTTGCGCCTCTATCCGTTCTTGTTCTGCCTGCAGCGCCTGCTGCTCTTTCAATTGGATTTCCGCCACATGATGCTCTAAAGCTTGTTCCAACTGCCGGTATTGATCATACCTAGGTAAATTCTGGCCGTCATCAACCATAGGAACTATCTTGGCGAGAATCTGCCCCCACCGGTAGAACTCATCGTTCCCGGGAGGAATCGAATTCTTGCTCAACAAACTCTCACCACGTGCAATAAGGGGATCAAATAACATGATTGCTGCGTCAGCAGCACCCCATGTTTCAACGATAGCCGTATATCCTTTATCTTGATCCGCCGCTGGCAAACGAGTTACCCAGTCAGTAACAAGCATAAGAAGATATTGCCGTTTCATCCAAAGGCTTGTGCGACTGTAGAAATCGGTATCGTCTCGCTGAGAGTTGCAATACTCACACAGCAAAAGATACATTTCGTGCACTTCTCGTTGCCGTTTCGAGAACTCCTCTGCCGAATACAATCTTCGCCCGGATCTGCCCGCTCCAATACGGTACTTCAGAGCATGAAAATCAGCGTAATTCTGTAATGTCTGAGACTCATTTGCGATGACAAAAAATTCGTAGGTGTCTTCCATATACCCAAGACGCTTGGATGTCATCTTGGAAAAAGACTCTCTGATGGAATCACCTCGATAAGCGCATACCGTAACGCTCCATACGTCACGAGGGGAAATTATGTCGCTGAATGCAGTCTCTATAATTTCCCTAGAGGTTCTCATGCCTTGGGCATTATTAAAGACCGCTTCCACAGCTATTGCCGTGCCATCGTCCGCACCGATTTCGGGAAAGGCATCCAATCCAAAGCGAATAATGTCAGGAGATGAGGCATGAGTCAACATGGATACCTGTTCGCATAGTAAGGCACTGATACTGTCATCACCATCAACGAAGTACACATACTGTCCTTTGGTCGCCAACGCACCAGTTCGCCGGGCAAGGTGTGCACCTTCATTTTCCGATTTTGCGATTATATGGAACCGCTGATCATCCGCTACTTCACGAGTAATGCATTCCAGCGTACCGTCAGTACTCGCGTCATCTACTACGATGACCTCGAAATCATCCAAAGTTTGGGCCTTGACGCTTTGCAAACATTGAATAATGTAGGGTTGCACGTTATAGGCAATAACGACAAAAGACAGCAACGGCACAGCAACCACGACCCAACAACATCATCGAGCGTCGCGCGGCTTAACAATAATCTTGTTCTCCGCCACATCCTTCAGATGCTTGCCATACGGCGACTTACCGTACCTCACAGCGGCCTCCATCAGCTCATCACGAGTAATCCAACCGTTCTCAAAAGCGAT
>OBWH01000283.1_pt1 | contig 13382 bp, 7 predicted proteins | sample 1476391 | NCBI WGS metagenome assembly OBWH01 (sample SAMEA2580086, study PRJEB22360) | human gut metagenome | biome: human gut; feature: human-associated habitat; material: faeces | place: Denmark | collected 2008/2010
GATAAATTCAGTTATGCTATCGGCCTTGGAATAGGTCAGAATCTTTTAAGTATGGGTGCTAAAGGCATCGCAGTAGATGACTTTGCACAAGCAATCAAAGATGTCTTGGAAGGCAACCAGACGGCTATCAGCCATACGGAAGCCCGCGAAATAGTAAATAAGTACTTCGAAGAACTGGAACAGAAAATGAATGCCGCCAATATCGAGGCCGGCAAGAAGTTCCTTGAAGAAAACAAAAAACGCCCGGGAGTGGTTACGCTGCCCAGCGGGCTCCAGTACGAAGTTATCAACGAAGGCAACACAGGCACTTATGCCAAAGCTACCGACCAGGTACAATGCCACTACGAAGGTACGCTGATTGACGGAACGCTGTTCGACAGCTCCATCAAGCGCGGCCAGCCTGCCACATTCGGCGTCAGCCAGGTAATCCCGGGTTGGGTGGAAGCCCTGCAACTGATGCCCGAAGGCGCCAAATGGAAACTCTACATCCCCAGCGAGCTGGCTTACGGCGCCCAGGGAGCAGGTGAGATGATTCCACCGCACAGCACACTCATTTTTGAAGTGGAACTACTTAAAGTATTAAACAAATAATTTTAAAAGCAAAATGAAAAAAGTAACATTTATCATGGCTCTTGCAGCAGCTGCCGGTTTGGCATCCTGTACTGCACAAAGCCCGAAAGCGAACCTCAAAACAGACGTTGACTCATTATCTTACGCCATCGGTATGGCACGTACCGAAGGCCTGGATCAATATCTCGCACAGCAGGGTATCGATTCTACTCAAATGACAGACTTCCTGAAAGGTTTCAACGAAGGTGCAAGCAAAATCGACAAGAAAGACGTTGCTTACATGGCAGGTTTGCAAATCGGACAGATGGTAAGCAAGCAATGGGTAGAAGGCTTCAACCAACAGATTTTCGGTGGAGACTCTACACAAACCATCAGCCGTGAAAACCTGTTGGCAGGTTTCGTTGCCGGAGTTGTAGGCAAAGGCATCATGACCAAAGAAGAAGCTCAGACTTTCATGCAGACCCAGATGGATGCAGTAAAGGCTAAAGCCATGGAAAAGAAATACGCCGACAACAAAGCTGCCGGTGAAAAATTCCTTGCTGAAAACAAGACCAAAGAAGGTGTTGTAACCACTCCGAGCGGTCTGCAATATAAAATTATCACCAAAGGAACCGGTGAAATCCCCGCTGATAGCAGCAAAGTAAAAGTAAACTACAAAGGTACGCTGATTGACGGAACCGAATTCGACAGCTCTTACAAGCGTAAAGAACCTGCTACGTTCCGTGCCAACCAAGTTATCAAAGGCTGGACAGAAGCCCTCACTATGATGCCTGTAGGTTCTAAGTGGGAACTTTACATCCCGCAAGAACTGGCTTACGGCGCAAGAGAAACCGGCGGCCCAATCAAACCGTTCTCTACTCTGATTTTTGAAGTGGAACTGGTAGGTATCGAAAAATAAAACGATCATGCCATAAAAGCGATAGGGCGGTGAAGCGACGATACTTCACCACCCTATTCCATTATCCCCCTACCACTTTATCACCTTGTCATCCATTATCACTTTATCACCTTATTACCCTATCACTTTATCGTATTATCACTTTTATTCTTTTTTTCGCTCCATTCTATAGATAAATTAAAATAAAGTCCTATATTTGCTTACTATTTGATAAGAACAAGAACTTTACTTATTTACTATTATGGAAAAAATAGACAATCTTGACCGGCAGATTCTGGAAATCATTTCCCAAAATGCCCGTATTCCTTTTAAGGATGTAGCTGCTGAATGTGGTGTATCACGTGCCGCCATTCACCAACGCGTACAGCGCTTGATTGATTTGGGCGTTATTGTCGGCTCCGGCTACCATGTAAACCCTAAGTCTTTGGGCTACAGGACTTGTACTTATGTAGGAATCAAACTGGAAAAAGGCTCCATGTACAAGGCTGTTGTTACCGAGATGCAAAAGATTCCCGAAATCGTGGAATGTCATTTTACCACCGGTCCGTACACCATGCTGACCAAAGTGTATGCGCGTGACAACGAACACCTAATGGACTTGCTGAATAACAAGATGCAGGAAATCCCCGGCGTCACTGCAACAGAAACATTAATTTCACTGGAACAAAGCATCAAGAAAGAAATTCCTATTTGCCCGGAAAAGTAAGATAAATAAAACAATGGGGTTGTGCCGAAACAAAAAACACTTATTATTTGTTTTGACATAACCCCATGATTTCATCACCTTATCACTTTATATAAATATGGATTTCTTAAACGAATATCACCTGTCAGGACTTGTAATCGGTATCTGTACTTTCCTTATCATAGGCATCTTCCACCCCATAGTAGTAAAAGCCGAATATTATTGGGGAACTAAATGCTGGTGGATTTTCCTATTGTTGGGAATCGGCGGTGCCATTGCTTCACTGTGTACCGATAATATTTTGGTAGCCTCGCTGCTAGGCGTATTCGCTTTCTCTTCATTTTGGACCATTAAAGAAGTATTTGAACAAGAAGAGCGGGTAAAAAAAGGGTGGTTTCCCAAGAATCCTAAACGAACATATAAATTCTAAACAAAAAGCATTCGCATTTTTATCTGAAACGCTTGCATATTTCAAGAGAAAATACTACTTTTGTCCCCGCTATCCGATATAAGGATACACCGGACTTGTAGCTCAGTTGGTTAGAGCAACAGACTCATAATCTGGAGGTCCCTGGTTCAAGCCCAGGCTGGTCCACAAACTAAAAGGCTGATTCCTAACGGAATACAGCCTTTTTTGTTTGCAGACCCTCCAGATATGATAGTATGCCCAATTCTATAAAGCTACTACAATTCTAAGAAATACTTCTATATATAACCTCATTCGCAAGAATGTTGCAGCAGTTTATAATAAACAAAACCTTATATAATCTTCTATTTCTTGAGCAGCTACAGCATAAATCGGTGCAAGTTGCTCAAAATGGGAATCTCTTGTAAAACGAGAGCCGTTGATGGTCATAGCTAATTGGCTCATATTCCTTTCTCCGCAAATCTTAATGTAACATAATAATACCTTCTTGCCAATAGCAGTTTATTGGCTGCATCGCAGTTAGTTACAACTCCACATGTATGAATTTGTACTTTTTATGGACAATTACAGATTTCACATTTCTTATACAATCCATACATTTGCACATCCTAATTTTTTAATTTTATTTTTATGAGACCAAAAGTTATCTTAAATCTTTTATTCTTCCTTTTCTGCTGTACAGCAGTACAGGCACAGACAGGAAGACAGATTACAGGTAAAGTGATTGATGCCATGGGAGAGTTGCCCGGGGTAAGTGTTGTAATTAAAGGAACAACCAATGGGACAACCACAGATTTAAACGGAGAGTTTAAATTGGACAATGTAAAAAATGGTGATGTTTTACAATTCTCATTTATCGGCTACAAAACGGAAAATGTCAAAGTAGGCAATCAAAGTAAATTTGATATTACAATGACAGAAAATACCCAAACCTTGGAAGAAGTGACCGTTGTTGCTGTAGGATATGGTGATGTCAGAAGACGTGACCTGACCGGTTCTATCGGTTCCGCCAATATGGGCGATTTGACCAAGACTCCTGTCAGCAATATTACCGAAAGCCTCGGAGGACGTATTGCCGGCGTACAGGTTTCATCCGGTGACGGTGGACCGGGAGATAACTTTAATATAGTAATCCGCGGTGCCGGTTCATTGACCGGAAGTACAGCTCCGCTTTACGTTATCGACGGATTCCCTTCCGAAAGTTCCGGCTTAGGATCAATAAATCCTAATGATATTGAATCCATAGACATCTTGAAAGATGCTTCCGCCACAGCTATCTATGGAGCACGCGGTGCCAACGGTGTAGTTATCGTAACCACCAAAAAAGGCGGAGCTGGAAAGCCTACCATTACATACAACGGTAGCGTAAAAGTAGGTCTTGTAAAAAACACACCGGAAGTGATGAATGCCTATGACTTTGTCATGCTGCAACAAGAAATCATGGGCAGCGGAGAAGAATTCCAGAAAAACTATATAACCGAACTTTATCCTACACTGGATGCCTATCACAATGCTAAATCTTACGATTGGCAAGACTATATCTACCGTACCGCTCTCAGCCATAACCATCATATATCTATGACCGGTTCGCAAGGCGATTTGAAATACACCACATCTTTGTCTTACGATGACACACAGGGAGTTATCATCAACTCCGGCGTAAAACGCTATCAAGGACGTGTGAACCTGAGCCAGAAAGTAAACAACAAACTGAAGATTGACTTTACAGGGAACTATGCCAGCACTGTTCAGGACGGTCCTACCGTATCGAGCGCCACAAGTTCCATGTCTACCGCCTACATGTACAGTGTATGGTCTTTCCGTCCGGTATCCCCTACTGGAAGCGATCTTCTCAATCAGATGTACGATGAGGGTGTCAATATGAGTGAGGACTACCGCTTTAACCCCGTGAAGTCTGCTCAAAACGAATACCGTCATAAGACAACCAATAATCTCCAGTTTAATGTAGGTGCCGAATATGAGATAATTAAGAAACTCAAACTGAAAGTTACAGCCGGATATACATCAACCGACTACAAAAACGAAGAATTCAACGGTTCTCAGACACGCACCGGTAACAGCCACCCTTCCAACACTCAAAGTAAGGGAATAAACGCTTATCTATACCAAAGTGAAGCAAGAAGTTACCTGAACGAAAATACACTCAGCTACCAACTGAACAAGAACTCTCATAATTTCAATGCGATGCTCGGTATGTCTGTTCAGAAAAATACCAGCTATATACATTCTATACGGACGGAAAAAATCAGCAATGAATCTTTCGGCATGGCAGGACTCGATAAGGGAAGCACACCGGCCGTAAATTCTTCCAAAGGCGAAAACAAACTGATGTCTTATTTCGGACGTATCAATTATAACTACGACTCCCGTTACTATATAACAGCTACCATGCGTGCCGACGGTTCTTCCAAATTTGCCCGCGGCAACCGTTGGGGGTACTTCCCTTCCGGCTCTTTGGCATGGGCTTTTGCGCGTGAATCTTTCATTGCCGAAAATGCCAGCTGGCTGTCAAACGGTAAGCTGCGTTTCAGCTATGGCCAGACCGGTAACAACCGCATAGGCAACTATGACTATATGGCACACCTCATCACTGATGACGATCTTTACAAATATCCGTGGAACGGTCAGTTTGTACCGGGTTATGTATTGAGCAGCATGCAGAATGAAAAGCTGAAATGGGAAACAACCGAACAATTGGACCTCGGTCTGGACCTCGGCTTCCTCGACGGACGAATTAACCTGAATATGGACTATTACATCAAAACCACCAAGGATTTGTTGCTTGATGCCGATATATCTGCCAGCTCAGGCTTCTCTTCTGCTACCTTAAATGTTGGAAAATTGCGTAACAGCGGTTTGGAAATCACCTTGGAAACCACCAATATCAAAACTAAAGATTTCAGTTGGAATTCCAGCTTCAACATCGCTTTCAACAAGAATGAAATCATAGCCTTGAACTCAGGACAACCTTATATGACCAGCTATATCAGTTGGGATAACAAATATAAAACCACTCCGGCATATATCAGCAAAGTAGGTGAATCTGCCGGTAAAATGTACGGCTTCATCTATGACGGCACTTACAAATATGAGGACTTCAACAAGACAATAGATGAAAACGGCAAAGAGGTATATACCTTAAAAGAAGGCATCCCGTATTACGTAGCCGGTACTCAACCGGGAGACCCCAAATACCGTGACCTGACAGGTGAAGGCGAAATCAACGACAAGGACAAGACCACTATCGGTAACGGTCAGCCCAAACACATAGGTGGTTTTACCAATAATCTGGTTTGGAAAAACTTCGACTTGAACATCTTCTTCCAATGGAGCTATGGCAATGATATTCTCAATGCCAACCGCATGGTGTTCGAAAACCCTGCTGCCAAACAAAATACCAATATGTTTGCTGCCTATACTAACCGCTGGACTCCGGAAAACCCCACCAGCAACATACCGAGAGCCCGGGCGCAAGGTTCCAATGAATACAGTTCACTCTATGTGGAAGACGGCTCTTTCCTGAAACTCAAGAACATCTCATTGGGATATAATTTCGAGGCAAAAACACTGAAGCCCTTGCATATAAGCAGCGCACGTGTTTACCTTTCTGCCGAAAACATTGCTACTATCAGCGGTTATTCCGGAAGCGACCCGGAAGTTTCTACCCGTAATTCTCCATTGACACCGGGCTTTGACTGGTCTCCATACCCTCGCGCCTTCAGTATGTCATTGGGATTAAATGTAACATTCTAACCAAATATTAAAAATGAGACTGATATGAAAACAGTATATAAATTATTCCATGCAACAGTTTTAACATTATGCTCTGCCATAATGCTGAGCTCCTGCGACAGTTTTTTGGATACAAAGCCTTATGATTTCACCGCTCCGGAAACTTTTTACTCCAATGAAAGTGAATGTACGGCTGCTTTGGCCGGAGTCTATTATACTTTGGTCTACGAGAAGGTATACGGAAACAATTACTCATGCATGATATCCAACGTAGACGACCTGAGTTACTACCAGCGCCAAAGCGGACAATTAGCAAGTCAAGTCTATGGCAACGACCATAATCCGGGAAACCAACATGTATGGGGTACATGGGAGACTCTTTACAAAGGAATCAACAATGCCAACGTTTTTCTTGAGAATGTTAACAAAGCCGACATGGATGAAAGTGTGAAAACACGAATGAAAGGTGAAGCTAAATTTCTCCGTGCATATTTTCACTTCCTGTTAGTACAAGGTTGGTACGAAGTACCCATCCGCAAGACCTCATTCAAAGATGTGAATAATTCATCCATAGAAGCAACTCCCCATGCCGATGCTTTGGATTGGATTATCGGAGAAATGGAAGAATGCGTAAACTTGGTTGATGACCAGACCTATGATAAGTCTCCCTCTTATATCAAAAAGAATACAGTAATGGGTATCCTTGCCCGCGTATACTTGTGGCGTGCCGGATATCCCGCCAACGGCGGACAGCCTTATTATGCCAAAGCTGCATATTGGGCCAATGAAGTGAAAAAGTCGAATAAGCATAAGATGAATCCGGATATCTATGCAATCTGGAAGAACATGGCAGCCGACAAATATGATACCGAATACAATGAAAGCATCTGGGAAGCCGAATTTATCGGTAACCGTACTGCCGACGGCATAGGAAACTATACAGACGGGCGTATAGGAAATGTTATAGGCAATCTTCAAAAATGCACCAAAGCTACCGGTAAGGGATACGCCTATGGCTTTTATGCAGCCACTCTGATACTTTGGGATTTATTCGAAGAAAACGATAAGCGCCGCGACTTGTCCATCGCTCCTTATTGGTATGATGTAAACGACAACAAGAAAACATGGACAAACAAACAGATTGTCCAACGTTCATGTGGAAAGTTCCGCCGCGAATGGGAAACCTCTTCTATGAAAGAGAAGAGTTATACTCCTGAAAACTATCCTATTTTACGTTATGGTGATGTCCTTTTAATGCTGGCTGAAGCAGAAAATGAAGCCCATCAAGGACCTACGGATTTAGCATACGAATGCATTAATGAGATACGCCAACGTGCAGGCATATCCAAATTGGAGGGTTTGTCCTATACAGACTTCCAACAAGCCGTCCGTGACGAACGTGCCCGTGAGCTCTGTTTTGAGTCTCTGCGGAAATATGATCTGGTACGCTGGGGTATTTATGTAGAAGCCGTACACGACAAATTAGGAGCTGCGACTCAAGATAAACGCTGGGCTACAGGAAACCAGTTTATCGGTGCACGCGATTATGCAGCACGTACACAAGAAAAACACCAGTTTCTCCCCATTCCGACAAAAGAACTGGATGTAAACGGCAAATTGGAACAGAATAAATATTGGCAATAACCTAAATAAAAGAACTACAATTCTTCTAACCTTCAACTTTTTTTATTAACTTAACCGAAAGAGGTTGTTTCATGGCATGAAGCAGTCTGCCGTTCCGTCCGGAAAGAGATGGCGGCAGAATGCCTCTACATCGAAGACAACCTCTTTTTTTGCATACCTGCTAAAATTTCGCAATATGTACCGATTCTATTTGTTATATTGTCTGTTTTTATGCCTTGGCAACATACTCTTTGCACAGACAACCGGATTTGAAAAAGGAGTGCCACAATCCTTCTGCACAGTACAATCAAACGAACTCTCTTCCTCAGAAGAGTTCTACAAAGAAGGGAAAAGAAGCCTTGCATGGCAATTCTCTCCCCGTTCCGTGCTCACCGTCAAACTAGATACTCCCCTACATCTGGACTCCATATCAAAAGAAAAGCGCGGGATTACACTATGGATTTACAACGAACAAGCCAGAAAAGATTCGCTGCGCTTTGAATTCTTCTCTCCAACGGGTCATGTATCTTATAGGTTCGGTTTCCGGCTAAACGCTCAGGGTTGGCGTGCCTGTTGGATAGGCTTTGCCCACATGAAAGGAGATAAGCAAGAGAATACAATCGCCGGTTACCGTATCGTTGCTCCGGACAACAACGGACGCGTATTCTTCGACCGTCTCGTTTTCCCCGTAAAAGAAATGAATCAACGCACTACTCCCGACATGCAGATGTCCTACAATAATTCACTTACATTTAGAGACTTATGGCATTGGTGTCGTGTATGGCAATGGGAACAGCTGGAATATGACCTGCCTCTTCCTGCTACGCTGACTCCGACAGAGAAACAGGAATTACAAACCATAGAAGAACGGCTGACAAAAGTCCTGACAGCGGATAAAGTTTCACAAGGCAAAATCGACAAAGCCTATGCTACATTCCAAAAAGCACAGATACAACGCTCCGGAAACGGCTTTACAGGAGCTCCTCTTGTAGTTCCCGATGACAAGTTGAACCGCAAAAAGGGAGAAATATCCCTCAACGATCTGGAAACAATGCTCTCCGGATTTGCCTATGATGCCTATTACAATCAATCCAAAGATGCAGAACACAAATATTTTTTAGTCTGGGACTATGCCATGAACCAAGGATTTGCTTTCGGAAGCGGCATGGGAACCAACCACCATTACGGCTATCAGATAAGAAAAATATACACCACAGCCTGGCTGATGCGCGACAAAATACGGCAAGCTCCCACATGCGATAATATCCTTTCAACACTATCGTTCTGGGCAGCCTTACAGGAAACCCGTAAGGCATGCGGCAAAAACCGCGACGAGTTACTGGATACATGGCATACATTGCTGATGCCTAAAATTGTTTCAGCCATGATGACAAAGGATGAGAGAGAAAGGGTTCGCGCACTGAAAGGACTTTCACGTTGGGTATCCACGTCGTTGAGATATACTCCCGGTACGATTGGAGGTATTAAGGTAGACGGTACCACTTTTCACCATGGCGGCTTTTATCCGGCCTATACCACGGGAGCACTTGCTATGCTGGGACAATTCACCAATCTGACTAACAAGACTTCTTATCAATTGACCTTATCTGCCAGAAAGGTACTGAAATCCGCTCTTATCGCCATGCGCAACTATTGCAACAAATACGAATGGGGCGTAGGTATCAGTGGCAGACATCCTTTCAGCGGTTCCATGAAAGATGACGACATAGACGCTTTTGCCTACCTTGCCCTATCCGGAGACTTCTCGGATAAAGGAGAACCGTTTGATCATCAACTGGCCGCAGACTATTTGCGCCTTTGCAAACGTAATACCCCTGAAGCCGCTTACTTCAAACAACAAGGGATACTTCCGGCAACAGCGCCGCAAGGCTTTTTTGTATACAATTACGGTTCTGCCGGCATTTTCCGCCGCAATAACTGGATGGTTACGCTCAAAGGATATAACACAGATGTATGGGGAGCGGAAATTTACACAAAAGACAACCGGTACGGTCGGTATCAAAGTTACGGTTCGGTACAAATAATGGGGGCTCCTTCCCGCAAAGCCAGCGGTTACAATGAAAATGGCTGGGATTGGAACCGACTGCCCGGCACCACCACCATACACCTGCCCTTCGAACTGTTGAACAGTCCTCTGCCTGGTACTACCATGGCACGCTCCAAGGAAAAATTCGCCGGTGCAAGTTCTCTGAAAAACCAAAACGGAATGTTTGCCATGAAATTAATGGAACGAGACCTTAAAAACTTTACCGGCGATTTCGTAGCACGAAAGTCGGTATTTTGTTTCGATAACCGCTTAATCTGCCTTGGCACAGACATCAAAAACAGCAACAGCGACTATCCTACGGAAACAACGCTTTTCCAACACGTCTTCCGACCGGGAAAAGATTTCATCAGGATTACTGGAGAAAAAGAACAGCAAATAGGGCTGCAACAGGAACTACCTGCCTCGGATACACAACCGGTCTGCCTTGAAGACGGCTGCGGTAACCTGTATTTTGTGAAAGACGGAAAGGTAAAGGTACAAATCACAGAACAGGAATCGCGCCACGAAAAGTTACGCACCCCCACTACCGGAACATTTGCGTCGGCATGGATAGCTCACGGAACAGCTCCCAAAGATGGAAGCTACGAATACATGGTATGGATACAGCCTTCTGGAAAAGAACTGAAGACCCATGTGCCGGCAGCCACCTACAAAGTGATACAACGCGACCGCAAGATGCATGCCGATTTGTACCATACGCTGTCTTTGAAGATCCCAAACCGGCTGCCGATAATGTTTTCTCTTTCTTGCCCGCAGAAACAATGGTGATGTATCAAAAAGAGAATAATGCCTTGGTAATGAGTGTGTGTACTCCCAACCTCAACATTGCGGAAAAGACATTCACAACCAAAGAACCCAGCCGTATCATAATAAAAGAGTTGGAACTGAAAGGTAAATGGCATGTGTCTGCTTACGACAAAAGAGTGAAAACGACATACCGGACCGGCACAACCCAACTGAGTGTGGAATGCCAGCATGGGCAACCTGTAGAGTTTACCCTGATTCAATAAAGCCTCAGCAGACAACCGGTCTACCTCCTGCCGATTGTCTGCTGGCAAAACTCCTCAATCATATCACAATTATCCGTATCTTTGCACCGTTACTCAAACAATGCCCATGACACTGACTGAAGAAACACTCCAATTTATCCGGGAGCATCGCAAAGACAACGTACGCAACCTTGCTTTACAAGCACACAAGTATCCGACAGTAGACGTACCTGCCGCTATCATCCAAATTGTGGGACGTCAAATTGCAGAAGAAAAAATACCCGCTTGGGCAGCACGGGAAGGTATTCTTTACCCGACACATCTTTCCATGGAACAATGCTCCTCGGAAGTAACGGCAAACTATAAGGTCAAAATAGTTTCAGACACGGGATACGGCAGCGCGCAAACATTTCCTAACCCCACCCCCCGTTTTGCCTCCTTCCTATCTGCCTGCTTCCAACAGTCCGCCTATGTGGAGCGGCAGGAAACACTCTGTACAATAGCAGCTCATAACTTTTCGCTTTTAAACTTAAAACAGGTCATGGTCTGCCATGAAGACAGCATCCGTTATCTGCAAATGATGGAACCCGTAGACTGGATATTCATAGACCCCGCCCGGCGTGATGGACACGGAGGCAAAACAATAGCTATCAGCGAATGTGAGCCTGATGTTTCCGCTTTGGAAAATTTACTGCTTGAGAAAGCGTCACACGTTCTGGTTAAGTTATCTCCCATGCTGGACCTTACCCTTGTACTGCATGACTTGAAACATGTACAAGCCGCCCACGTCGTTTCCGTCAACAACGAATGCAAGGAACTTCTCCTTGTATTAGAGCGCGGAAAGGAATTAGTACCTGAAGAAATCCCTATTCACTGCATCAACCTCACTGCATCGCAGAAGGTTCAAAAGCTCCTGTTCACCCGCCAACAGGAGAAAGAACATACATGTCCGTATACTCCCACATTGAAAACATACTTGTACGAACCCAATGCATCCATCCTAAAAGCCGGAGCCTTCCGCAGCGTTTCATCTATATATAATGTAGAGAAACTGCACCCCAACAGTCATCTTTATACTTCCGACGAGTATATACCGGACTTTCCCGGACGCAAGTTCCGCATTACCGATAGCAGCAGTCTCAACAAGAAAGAACTTAAAAAGCTAATAGGAACGGAAAAGAAGGCCAACCTCACAGTACGTAATTTTCCTGCCAGCGTAGCCGAGTTGCGAAAACGCCTGAAGCTGGCGGAAGGTGGAGACATATACCTGTTTGCAACGACTCTTGCTGATGAGAAAAAGCTGTTGATTGCCTGTAAACAGCCTTAATATACAGTTAAAGCAAATAAAAGTAAAGTACATTCCAATCTTATAATCTGTCATTCAGTACATACAAGATAAATTATATCGTCCCCTGATGCATCATTTGCAATTGATTTGTAATATTATCGTTACCGTTTCTTCAAAATTCCGTAAGACAGACGTAATCCCATACCTATACTTTTGCCGCAGATTATTAACAGATAATAACAGGTATGAAACAAATTGTAAGAGCATTCTTATTCCTTCTACTATTCGCAGCGGCCAGCAACACGACAATGGCCGACGAAAAAGCAAATATCGTTAAACAAGGTACGGTACGCGGCCGTATCATCGACGTAACCAAGCAAACTCTCCCGGGTGCTTCAATCTACATTGAGAAACTACACACAGGCGTGACGAGCGACGTCAACGGCTTCTACACTTTCCCCAACCTCGACCCGGGAACCTATACAGTGAAGGTGAGCTATGTAGGCTACTCACCCGTAGAACTGAAAATTACAATTCCCGCCGGACGCACTTTAGAGAAAGATGTGGTACTGAACGAAGGAGTCGAACTTCAGGAAATAGTTGTAGGCGGCGCATTTCAGGGACAGCGCCGCGCCATCAACGCCCAAAAGAGCAACTTGGGAATTACCAATGTAGTATCTGCCGACCAGGTAGGCAAATTCCCCGACTCCAACATCGGCGATGCCTTAAAGCGTATCTCCGGTATCAACGTGCAGTACGACCAGGGAGAAGCCCGCTTCGGACAAGTACGCGGAACAAGCGCCGACCTGAGCTCCGTAACTGTCAACGGCAACCGTGTACCCTCTGCCGAAGGTGATACCCGTAACGTACAGCTCGACCTGATTCCGGCCGACATGATTCAGACTATCGAAGTAAACAAGGTAGTAACCCCGGATATGGACGCCGATGCCATTGGCGGCTCTATCAATCTGGTAACGAAGAACTCACCCTATAAGCGCAGCATTGCTGCCACCGCAGGAACAGGCTACAACTGGATTAGCGAAAAAGCCCAGCTGAACCTGGGATTTACCTACGGCGACCG
>OBWH01000286.1_pt1 | contig 13292 bp, 15 predicted proteins | sample 1476391 | NCBI WGS metagenome assembly OBWH01 (sample SAMEA2580086, study PRJEB22360) | human gut metagenome | biome: human gut; feature: human-associated habitat; material: faeces | place: Denmark | collected 2008/2010
TTTCTTTAGCTTGAATCAGCTCTAGTTCCCCCTGTTTGCGGGTGGTGATATCGGTAGCCAGTTCCATGATTGCCCAACGTCCGTCGAGCCATTTTATTGCCATGCTCTGGATGGTATACCAACGTTTGGTGACCGGATTGTAGTCTTCCCAAAAATGAACGCCTGTAAACTTACGGTTGGCATCGAGCAACTTCGGCTTCGGGCAGTGTTTACACCCATTTTCCAGACCTGCATTCAACATTCTCCAACATTCCGCATTTTCCGGAACTTCTCCTGCTTCTTCCCTGAAAGGCTTATTGGCAAAAATCACTTTCAACGTATCGTAATCACTCACAAAAATATTGGCATTGATATTGTCCAATACCTTTTGCATGGTTCGCTGCGACTGTTGCAGCGATGTTTCAACTTGCCAGCGTTTAGTAGCAGTAGATACAATTTGCGATATCTGGCTCATCAGTTCCACATCTTTTTCATCCCATTGTTTGTTCCAGCAAAAGTTGAACGAAAGAAAGCCGAAATGTACTCCCAATTGTGACAGGGGAAAAACAGCAATGGCTTTTACGCCTTGCACTTCGAGCATTTGAGTAATAAAGGGATCAAGCGAATAAATATCGGACGTACAAATGATATGGTTTTCTTCCAGCATGTCGAACCAGGGTTTTCCCGCTTCAATGGTCATACTCCGCAAGTAATCGATAGCGGGTTCTATACCGTCGTTGCACCATTCGTTGGTGCAGCCATACGTAACTCCGTCGAGGTGGTTTTCCCATGTCGCCAAACGGTCGACACCAGTATAACGGCCAATTTCGGCCAGTGCCATATTCATAGCAGTAGGTATATCCGGTTCCAATTACAAAATTTGCAGTACCTTGATAAATAATGCCTGCCGTCGGTTGGTTGCTTCGAGATTCTCCTGAATAGCGATCAAGTCTTTAGATTTCTCTTCAACCATCTGTTCGAGGCTGGTACGGTACTGTTCCAGTTCCATACCGCCCCCTTGAGGTTCAGAATCAGTGGATTTCATGTTTAATAGATAACAGTAAATAGAATTTTAGTTTAGTTTCGAATCCGGACGAGATGCGTCCCACATTCTGCAAATATATACATTTATTTTAGAAACCAAACTTTTTCCCATCAAAACGACTTCTTATAATCGCAGAATTACGAAAGCATATATTACATAATCGACCTCGTCAATTCCAAACTTCCTCAATATTATACCGGATGGAATCTTTTCAACAATATATGACTTACACTGAAAAAGTCCTTATCACACTTTTCTATCTATTAAAACTAAATCCTATTCGTCTGGTTATATCAGTTTCAACCCTACGATTGAAATAATCAGAGTCGTCATAAAAAACAAACGACCCAAAGTTGCCGGTTCATGAAAGAACAGGATACCGATCAATACAGTCCCCACCGCTCCTATCCCCGTCCAAACAGGATATGCAGTGCCGATAGGCAATGTTTGCGCAGCCTTTGCCAGTAGGAACATGCTTAAGATTACAGAGATTACAAATCCCGCTCCCCACAAATAAAAATCGGTGCCTGTCGCTCCCTTAATCTTGCCTAGACAAAAGGTAAAACTAACCTCAAACAGTCCGGCAATAATCAATATAATCCAATTCATATCATTCTATTTTAATATTAGACTGCAAAATTAACAAGATGCCCGGAGCTTTCACTTTACATTTGATAAGAAACGACGGTGTAAGAGTATCATCAATTCTTCTTTTCCTAATATAACTTTTTGTATTTTTGCAGAATAATGATTCAATGCGATATGGATATACACGAGATTATAAACAGGATATATCGGATGCCGGAGGCTTCAGCAGATAAGGTGGTCAAACATCTGTCAAAAGTCACATATCCCAAAGGTTATCATATATTGGAGGCTGGCAAGACTGAAACGAATATCTTTTTCATCGAGAAAGGGATTGCCAGAGCTTACATTCCCGTAGACGGAAAAGAGGTAACGTTCTGGATTGGGAAAGAAGGGTCAACCATTGTCTCATTGAAAAGCTATGTAAATAATCAACAGGGGTATGAGTCAATGGAACTGATGGAAAACTCGGTGTTGTATCTATTAAAGCGCAAAGACTTACACGAATTATTCAAGGAAGATATCCATATTGCCAACTGGGGGCGCAAGTTTGCCGAATCAGAGGAAAGACTTATTTCTCTCTTATTCACCACCGCGTCCGAACGGTATATGAAGCTGATACAAAATAATCCGGAGCTATTACAGAGAATACCATTGGAATGTCTTGCTTCTTATCTGGGAATAACTCCGATAAGTTTAAGCCGGATAAGGGCGAAATTGAAACGGGTACTTTGAGATAGAAACATATTTTTCAAAAGCGAACAGAAAGTGATATATTTGTGTTTTGAATGAATCAAAAGAGAGAAGTCATGAATATCGAAGATTATAGAGAATATTGCCTGTCAGTCAAAGGAGCAACAGAATGTATGCCGTTTGATGAACATACTTTGGTTTTCAAGGTTATGGATAAAATGTTCACTTTTGCTACATTACGTCCTAAAAACGGAAGATTCTGGGCGGATATGAAATGTAATCCTGATAAATCAGAAGAGCTCATAGAACGATACGAAGACATTTTTTGGGGACCTTTTTCGGATAAGAAACATTGGATAACCGTTTACTTGGAAGGAGATGTTCCCGATAAACTCATAAAGGAGTTGATTAGCCACTCGGTAGAAGAAGTTTTAAAGAAGTTACCCAAGAAAAAACAAGAGGAATACAAGAACATGATTTAGGATTCGAAAAATAGACATATCCGGCACTACTATTATTGCTAAAAGTAGAGCCGGATAAAATCACTATACACCCCAAAACGCACACACGGATAAAATCATCGTATATTTAAAAACGTATGTCCCAGGAACACTTGCATTCTTCATTCCGGCAATCATGAATCTGGAGAAAAAATAAATGACTAATTTTATTAACTAATGCTTTTTTAGAAGCATTTTTTTAGGTTATTTTGCGGAACAAATATCACGAACTCGTCAAATTATGGATTGGATTGGCCTTGATTTAACATTCCCTATCACCGACCCTACATGGATATTTCTCCTTGTACTCCTAATTATATTGTTTGCTCCGATATTATTGAATAAACTGCGCATCCCTCATATTATCGGTATGATCCTGGCAGGACTGGCTATTGGCGAACATGGATTTAATATCCTGGCACGAGACAGCAGCTTTCAGTTATTCGGGAAAGTCGGACTCTATTACATCATGTTCCTGGCTGGTCTGGAAATGAATATGGGAGATTTCAAAGAGACGCGAAACAAAGCATTAGTGCTCGGTTTACTGGCTTTTATCGTTCCCATCGGGATTGGATTCGTGGCCAATGTATCTTATCTGAAATATGGTGTAATCACCTCTATATTATTAGCCAGCATGTATGCCTCCCATACGCTCGTGGCCTACCCCATCGTCACCCGCTTCGGCATATCACGCCATCGTAGCGTAAGTATTGCCGTAGGAGGAACGGCCGTAACAGATACACTCACGCTGCTGGTACTGGCTGTTATAGGCGGATTGTTCAAAGGAGAAACCGGAGGATTGTTTTGGATTTGGCTGGTGGTAAAAGTAATCTTTCTAGGGGCACTAATTATTTATTTCTTTCCGCGCATCGGTCGTTGGTTCTTTCACCGGTACAATGACAACGTGATGCAATTTATTTTCGTGCTTGCGATGGTCTTTTTAGGAGCAGGGTTGATGGAGCTTGTTGGTATGGAAGGTATCTTGGGAGCTTTCCTCGCAGGATTGGTACTTAACCGGCTCATCCCCCACGTCTCTCCATTGATGGATCATTTAGAGTTCGTTGGTAATGCACTTTTTATTCCTTATTTCCTTATCGGAGTGGGAATGTTAATCAACTTACGTGTTATTTTCGGAGAGGGGGATGCCTTAAAAGTTGCCGCCGTGATGATAACCATGGCGCTGACAGGCAAATGGATTGCTTGCTGGCTCACTCAAAAGATATATAAGATGTCTGTTCTTGAACGAAATCTAATGTATGGTTTGAGTAATGCACGGGCGGCAGCCACATTGGCGGCTGTATTAGTTGGATACAACATTATTCTGCCCACCGGCGAACGTTTATTGAATGATGATGTACTGAACGGAACAGTCTTGCTTATCCTGGTTACTTGCGTAGTGAGTTCACTGATTACCGAACGGACAGCCAGAAAAATGGCGATGGATGATTCACAACCTGAAAATGAATCGTCGAAAGAAACAGAGAAGATTTTAATATCCATAGCCAACCCGGACACTATCGAGGACATGGTAAATCTTTCTCTAGTCATACGTGACCCAAAATTGAAAGATAATCTCCTGGCATTAAATGTCATCAACGACGATAATAACTCTGATAATCTACGAATTCGAAGCAAACATTATCTGGAAAAAGCCGAAATGATAGCAACGGAAGCAAATGTACCACTCAAAAAGGTCACCCGGTATGATTTGAATATAGCTTCCGGTATTATCCATTCAGTCAAGGAGAATGAGATTACGAGTATACACCGCAAGAAAAACATCACAGATTCATACTTTGGAATACTTGCCGAACACTTATTGAACGGATTAAACTGTGAAATAATTATCTCTAAATTTCTGATACCGGTCCATACAATCAAACGGATTGTCGTTGCCGTCCCTCCTAAAGCCGAATATGAATCCGGCTTTCCGCATTGGATGGAACACTTTTGTCGCATGGGGAGCACTCTTGGATGCCGCGTACACTTCTTTGCCAATGAAAAGACTACCATCCGCCTACAAGCGTGGATAAAGAAAAGGCATAAACAGACGCTTACCGATTTCTCTCTCTTAGAAGACTGGAATGACCTGCTGGTATTGACAGGACAGGTAAGTTACGATCATTTATTGGTTATTATCAGTGCACGACCAGGAACTCTTTCGTATGACAGTTCTTTTGAGAAGTTACCGAGACAGCTTGGGAAATATTTCTCCAACAATAGCTTCATCGTGCTGTATCCTAACCAGTCGGGAGAGCCGTTGGACACGTCTTTCTTCTCCAAGCTATATACTGATACCGAAACCCGACATTACGAGAAAGTCGGTAAATGGTTTTACAGGTGGTTTAAGAAAGAGGGATAAAATTAGAATTGAAAAGTTCCGTTTAATTTATAAATATCGACACATTTATCTATATTTGTACCATTAGCAATTTCGCTATAAACACCTAAAGGAAAAGAATGGTATGTCAAACGTCGATTTCTCCAAAATAACAGAAGGAATCTATCATGTGATAGAAACTGAAGAGAAAATACTAACCGGGCTACAAAATGATACGATCACGTTGAAACGTAATAAACAAAATCGTACCATCAAACAGATTCTCGGACATTTGATTGATTCGGCATCAAACAATCACCAACGCATGGTCAGATTGCAATACAGTAAAGATTTGCTTTTCTTTCCCGATTACCGTCAGGATAATGATCTGTGGATAGCATTACAAGATTACCAAAATGAAGATTGGAATAACCTGATTCAACTATGGAAGTTTTTTAACCTGCATATCATTCAGGTTATAAAATCTGTAGACCAGACAAAACTGGATAGCTACTGGTGTGATTTTGAAGGAACAAAGGTTACGCTACAAGACATGATAGAAGGTTATCTAAGTCATTTACACCTGCATATTCATGAAATCCATGAATTAATGAATGCCTAAAAAGAATAGCGGTTGCAGTTCTTTTATGTTCTATAAATATTAAGATGTACCCACATGGCAACTTACACTCATTTCGCAAAACAACCCGATGTACTGAAACATCTGATACTCTGTGAAGTTCTTAGAAATGAAGCCCCACAAGTATATGTAGAAACCAATTCCGCATGTGCCATCTACTCCATGACGCAAACTCCGGAGCAGCAATATGGTATCTATCATTTCCTGGAGAAAGCAGATGATGACAAATCTCTAAAAGATTCCATTTATTACCAACTGGAAAGTACAGAAATGGCAAAAGGAAATTATCTGGGGTCTCCTGCCCTGGCAATGAATGTATTAGGAAAGCAAGCAAAAAGGTTCGTATTCTTCGATTTAGAAAAGAGTGCACTGGAGAATGTAGACATTTATGCCAAACAAATCAGATTAAGTACATCCGTAGAAATACATCATACCGACTCCCTGAAAAGCACAATAGAACTGTTGCCTTCACTTCCCGCATCCTCTTTCATCCATATCGATCCTTACGAAATAGACAAGAAAGGAGATTCAGGAGTAACCTATCTCGATATCCTGATACAGGCTACTCAATTAGGCATGAAGTGTTTATTATGGTATGGATTCATGACCGGAGATGATAAAGCATCTTTGGACAACTATATTGTATCCAGTCTGGAAAAGGCAGGTATCAAGGATTACATAGGTGTAGAGCTTACAATGAATTCAATAAGAAAAGACAGTATATTATGTAATCCGGGCATTTTGGGAAGTGGTATTTTGGCTACAAATTTATCACAAATCTCCAAAGATACCATTCTTGATTACAGTAACAAACTGGTTGATATATACAAAGATGCTAAATACAAAGATTATGATGGAAGTTTATATATTCAGCATCTTTGATATCCACTTATTAATTTAATTACCTAGAACATTACTCTACAAACAGAGCGTCAGAAAGCCGGAGCTTTTAAAATCAGTTTCCGGCCTTTTGGCTATAAATTAACTTATTTCTTTGGCTGATTGTCCACAAGCCATCTATTAGCCGTACATTTTTCGTATCGTCATCTTCCACGTTCCATGCATAACCTCCTGAAGGCAGGCCACGTCTCTCCAATATTTCATTGGGTTGATTATTGGAAAAGAAAAGTTCCAGTTGCGTAGAGTCAGGACTAAACACAATAAAGGCAGAAGCATTGCTATCGTCCACCGATTCCGTGCGGATTCCTTTCTCAAACAAGCGGATACAGTCTTTTTGCACTTCACACCATACATATCCGGCAGAACCGATACAGCCATGTTCATCCCGATCACCTCCCACAATCGGAGATTGCGGATACTGAACTAATTTAAAAGCCGGCATTCCCGGTGTATATTTTCCGGTATAGAACACTTCCAGCGTATCATTCAGAAGCAAACCGTTGACTTCATCTTTATTTGCATCCATCGTACTGAACGAAAGGGTACCATTCTTATCAGTAACAATCGTTACCGTATTCATGGTTGCATCACTAACGATTCCTTTTGAACTTGCCACTTTTGACGAGCAACCTGCCATGAGGCAGAGCGTACCTACTGCTAATAATATTGTTTTCATTTTCTTTAATTGGGGCTTTGTTTTTAAATTAATGCAAAGATAAAGGTTATACTGCCAATATTTCGCTTTTACAAAATAAATTAATTTCCGGGCAGATTGTTCACCAGCTATACACAAAATGCCTATATTGGACAACGATCTATTAGAAAATCAGCCTACCTTTGTGATATGGATAATCAAAAGTAAATACAGAATACCATGAAAGAAACTTTGCAGATTCCCACTCCCGAAACACTGGAAGCCTTGATAGGTAAGGAACTTTATGATATATGGACTTCACTTTGCCAGCTTATCGAGCAAAAGTACAATATGGAACAACTATGGAACCATGGAGGAAAAAAATGGATATACGAATATAAATATCGCAAAGGCGGAAAAACGCTGTGTGCCCTATACGCCAAAGAACAAACGATTGGCTTCTTGGTCATTTTAGGTAAAGATGAGCGTGCCAAATTTGAATCTCTGCGAAAAGTATTCTCCAATGAGACTCAAAAGATATACGATGAGACGACTACTTTCCACGATGGGAAGTGGCTTATGTTCGAATTGAAAGACACTTGCTTATTTAATGATATGGAGCGACTGCTATCCATCAAACGCAAACCCAACCGATGATTGAATCAGATATAAATAAAAGGTATTGTCAAAGTTGCGGGATGCCTCTCCGCTTTGATATAGAGAAATATCTGGGTACTAACTCCGACGGTTCCCGAAGTGACGAATATTGCTACTACTGCCTGAAAGATGGAAAATATATCGTCGACATTCCGATGTCGGAAATGATTAATATCTGGATAAAATACACCGATAAGTACAATGAATATGCAGATACCGCTTATTCACCGGAGGAACTTAGACGAATACTCAACGAACGACTCCCCAAACTGAACCGATGGAAACAGAAGCTGGAAACCAGTAATATCCATCACCAAAAGATTCAGGATATAGTCGTTTACATCAATAATCATTTATTCGATAGTTTAGATGCAGATATACTTAGTACGATAAGCGGACTTTCCAAATATCACTTCAGAAGAGTGTTTCAAACCGTTGCCGGAGAAAATATTGGAAGCTACATACAACGTTTGCGCCTCGAACATATAGCACATCTGTTAGTATCCACCGACTTTACATTAAATCAGATTTCGGAGCAGACAAACTATCAAACTAAATTCAGTCTGGCAAAAGCCTTCAAAAAACATTTTGGAGTGTCAACTTCTCAATATAGGGAGAAGTATAAGCCGATGTATGACGAACAGCATGCAGTTATCACTCCTGAAATCCGGTCGATTCTGCCGATGAAAGTATTTTGTATCGAGGTGGGTGAAAAGTATAAGGATGAACTCCGATACAAATTAATATGGGACAGGCTCACCAACTATGCTAGGCAGCACAATGAAGAAAAATCGAATGATAAGTTTGTCAGCCTTAGTATGGACGATCCGTCCATCACCCCAATGGATAAATGTCGCTTCTATCTCGGGGTCATAATCGATAACAAAGAAAATGATTCCCAGCCGGGAGTGATGGAAGTTCCCGGTGGTCGTTATGCTGTATTCAGGCATATCGGCGACTACTCTACCGGACTATTTATGAAGAGTGGTTCCCGGAAAGTAAATATCGTCCTCAAAGCACCTTTAGCTTTGAAATGTATATGAACCGCCCTGCCTCCACCCTTAGAACAGAACTAATTACCGACATCTATATTCCGGTCATCAAGAAAGAAATAATTAATTATCAACCCTCTAAAAACAATGTATTATGGGAAAAATTTCAGAAATCATGCTATTGAAGCAACCGGAACAATCCGCTTTGGCTGTTGAAGTACAAACAGATATGAACGGAATGTCGGAAGCTATCGGGAAGAATTTTGTAAAAATAGACTCTTTATTTAAGGAACAGGGTGAAGTCACTACCGACATCCCCTACGTTGAATATCCCAACTTTGAAAGTCTGACGGAACACAATATCAAAATGATTATTGGTCTAAAGTCATCCAAAGAATTACAAGGTGAAGGGGATATACGATCTATAACGATACCGGAAAGAAAAATAGTTTCCTGTTTGCATAGAGGAACTTACAGTGAATTGGCTGTCCTGTACAACGAGATGATGGAATGGATAAAAACCAATGGTTACAAACCTTCGGGAACATCCATTGAATATTATTACAGCAATCCCAATGTACCCGAAGAAAAACAGGTGACGAGAATAGAAATGCCACTATTATAAATGTTTACTTCATCTAGTTATTTCTTTCTTCCTATCAATAACCATCGAAAACACAGCCTTACGCTCAATCTCCGGGAAAGGAAGAAGCAGACTTAAAAAAAACTGCCAATGCTTTGTACATTGGCAGTTTCTAATCTGTACGCAAAATATTCCCCTATATTTTCCCCAGAATTTTGGGGAGCTGCCAAAAGAACAGTAAAGTACAGCAAATTGCCGCTGTCGCATCGGATATAGCTTCAGCTGCATATACACCGGTTACTCCCATATAATGTGGTAATATCAATGCTAATGGAATCAGTAGAATCACTTTACGTAACAAAGCAATAAAAATAGATATTTTTGCTTGTCCCAAGGCTACAAACATATTCTGACAGGCTCGCTGTAATCCAAAGATAGTCATACCGCCCAAGAAAACAGGCATTGTCCAGCGGACTGTTTCTATCAATTTTTCATCACTAGTAAAAGCAGATGCTACAATCGTAGGAAACAAGATCATAAGTAGCATTAATAACAGGTTAAATGAAAACATGGTTATCATCACAATACGAAAACAGTCTTTCACACGTTGTTTATCACCATGACCATAATTATAACTGATAATCGGAACAAATCCCAGCGCAAAACCGGTTAACGGAACACTTGCAAACTGCATCGCACTTTGCAAGATAGTTAATGCGCTGACATAAATATCTCCAAAATTTTTCAGACTACTATTCAATACAAAACCAACCAGGCTCTCCGTACTTGCCATTATAAATGGAGATATTCCCAAAGCTAACATGGCGAATACAATCTTCCGGCTCAACCGCATATTGCGCTTTTCCAAAGGTAAGGAAGCACGACGGGAAAAGAGAAAACTCAATACCCACGCCGCACTACATGCTTGAGACAATACGGTAGCCAAAGCAGCTCCTTTCACTCCCATATCAAACCAGAAAATGAAAATAGGATCAAGAATAATATTCAATAAGGCACCGATCAAGACGGAGTACATGGCAATAGCCGGCCGTCCCTGTGCATTAATAAAGCTATTCAATCCTGTAGATATTTCAACGAAAACAGTTCCTAATAAATAGATGGAAAGATAATCAACCGCATATTCCAACGTATTTTCCGAAGCACCCGTAAAAAGCAAAATCGGTTCCATAAAGGTATATGCGATGAACGAAGTGAACAAGGTGAATAGTATTAATAAGACAAAACCATTCCCCAAAATTTTTCCGGCACGCAGACGGTCGCCTTGTCCCAGTGCCATGGCTGCCAATGGCGCGCCCCCTCCTCCTACAATCGCCGAGAAAGAAGAAATCAGTATAACAAGAGAAGTCGTCACTCCTACCCCAGCCAACGCATCAGTACCAATACCCGGAATATGTCCGATATAAATACGGTCGACCATGCTATACAGCAAATTGACGAATTGGGCTATTACTGCGGGAAGCGCCATTTTAAAAACGAGCGGCAACATACGCTCTGTACCTAGCCGTGCTTCATACTTATTTATCATTCCAAACTTCTTTTTCTAAAATCAGCTGCAAAGTTATAAGAAAAACAGGCTCCCGATTTAAAACCGTTGGATAAAATAAATAGAATAGATACCTTCCACCCGGGATAACTAATCGTACCTGCCAGATAATCATTCAGTTCATCATACAGCTTTTCCAATTCATTTATATCAGCAGAAGTTCCGGGTTCTATTATAAATTTCATATATGCATTGTTTATCTTTTCATCAATTCTTCTATCTTTCCACCTATAATATAAGGTATACATTCGGAGATCTTTTCGACGCTCCAATCCCACCATTGCAATTCTTGCAATCGGGCAATCGTTTGCTCATCAAAACGTTTCCTAATCTCCCTGGCTGGCGTTCCGCCTACTATTGTATAAGGAGGAACATCTTTAGTAACCACTGCCCGCGACGCAATGACTGCTCCATTCCCGATGTGTACTCCTGCCATGATAACAGCTTCATATCCAATCCATACATCATTACCTATTACTATATCCCCTTTATTATCCCAGGCAGAAGTAACATCCCCCTTATCTAAATTCCATTCCTCAAAAAAGATAGGAAACGTATAATTGGATAAAGAATTCAATGTGTGGTTTGCACTATTGAAAAGAAACTTAGCTCCACAGGCTATGGAGCAGAATTTTCCTATTATCAAGCGGTCTTTATTAATCGGATAATGATATAAGACATTGTTTTTCTCAAAAAGAACTGGATCATTTACAAAGTCATTGTATATTGTATAATCACCTACGATAATAGCAGGATTCTTAATCACCATATTCAGATAAATAGTCTGAAAATCATTAGAACGAGGATATATGTTCGAATTCATTGTAATGGCTTCTTTTATATAGTTTATTGAATAGAATAAAAAAAATAACTTGTGACTTACGTTAAATCACAAACAGTTGTAGCAGCAGAACTCTCTATTGTTACAATCCATATGGGCGAAGCTATTTACAAAGTTGCCATTTCATTGTGTTAGGAGAACAGGATTTATATTACATAGCAAATATACAAGATAAATTTCAGACTATCACACAAAGGACTAAATATGTATCCCATATTGATGCTTCACTTCCGCCATCACAAATGTACTTTCCAGTGATCCCAAGCTGTCAATCGTTCCCAATACATTCAGAATAAACTCCTGATAGTATTTCATGTTGGGAGCATGAATCTTCAACAGATAATCATAACTTCCCGATATGTTATAACATTCGGTTACTTCAGGAATATCCTGTATGATCCGTGTAAACTCTGCCGCTATATCCCTGTTCAGGCGTCTAAGCTTCACACTGCAGAACACGACAAATCCCTGATTCAGTTTTTCCGCATCCAATACGGCAATATACTTCTTTATATAACCTCCATTCTCCAACCGTTTAAGACGTTCAAAAACAGGAGTTGAAGAAAGACTCACTCGCGCAGCCAACTCTTTCGTTGTCAATCGGGCATTCTCTTGCAAAGTACGGAGTATTTGCAAATCTACTTTATCCAGTTTATCAAAAGTATCCATAAGAAAAATATTCTTCTAAAAGGTAATTTCCAAGAATAACGCAGTTGTATTATTCCATATAACGGCACAAAAATAGCATTATTTTCTACATTTCAGCCATATCTTGTTCGATATATCTTCATCTCATAACTTTGCAAGAAAATAAAGAAAGAATATAAACTTTAAAAATATACGATTATGGCAACAAAGAAATTACACTTCGAGACTTTACAGGTTCATGTAGGACAAGAACAAGCAGACCCGGCAACAGATGCCCGCGCAGTACCTATTTACCAGACCACCTCTTATGTATTTCACAACTCCGCCCATGCAGCCGCACGTTTTGGTCTGCAGGACCCAGGAAACATCTACGGCCGTCTGACCAACTCCACTCAAGGAGTCTTTGAACAACGCGTTGCCGCCCTTGAAGGAGGAGTAGCAGGGCTGGCAGTCGCTTCGGGGGCCGCTGCCATCACTTATGCTTTTGAGAATATCACTCGTGCAGGCGATCATATTGTAGCATCCAAAACTATTTACGGAGGAAGCTACAACCTACTGGCTCATACCTTGCCCAGCTATGGCATCACAACAACATTCGTTGATCCAAGCGATTTGTCGAACTTTGAAAAAGCTATTCAGGAAAATACGAAAGCTGTATTTATCGAAACCCTCGGAAATCCGAACTCAAATATCATTGATATAGAAGCAGTA
>OBWH01000289.1_pt1 | contig 13203 bp, 9 predicted proteins | sample 1476391 | NCBI WGS metagenome assembly OBWH01 (sample SAMEA2580086, study PRJEB22360) | human gut metagenome | biome: human gut; feature: human-associated habitat; material: faeces | place: Denmark | collected 2008/2010
TCCAGAATAAATACAACATAACGGTGGTGCCGCATATTCTTTGCAGCGGTTTCAGCCGTGAGGATACCGAATATGTATTGCTCGACCTGCAATTCCTGAACATCACAGACCTTTTGGTGTTACGCGGAGACAAGGCAAAACACGAGTCGGTATTCACTCCCGAAAAGAACGGTTATCATCATGCCGTTGAATTGCAGGAACAGATTAACCAATTCAATAAGGGCATCTTTGTAGACGGCTCCGAGATGAAAGTCACCAATACTCCTTTCTCATACGGAGTGGCCTGTTATCCGGAGAAACACGAAGAAGCGCCCAACATCGATACGGACATTTATTGGCTGAAAAAGAAAATGGAAACCGGAGCGGAATATGCCGTTACCCAATTGTTCTATGACAACCGGAAATACTTCGATTTCGTAGAACGCGCCCGCAAAGCCGGAGTTACCATCCCCATTATACCGGGCATCAAGCCGTTCAAGAAGCTTTCGCAACTCAGCATGATACCCAAAACATTTAAAGTAGACCTGCCCGAAGAACTGACAAACGAAATCTTGAAATGCAAGACTGATGCCGAAGCGCAACAGGTAGGTATCGAATGGTGCGTGCAGCAATGCAAGGAACTGATGAAGCACCATATTCCCAGCATCCATTTCTATTCCATAGGTGCAGTGGACAGCATCAAGGAAGTAGCCAAACAGATTTATTAACCAAATACCGACACCGTGTTTTTTAAAGATGTAATAGGCCAGGATACAGCCAAACAACAATTGATACAAGAGGTGCGGGAAGGACGTATTCCTCACGCGCAACTGTTCTGCGGACCGGCAGGAGTAGGCAAACTTCCGCTGGCTATGGCTTATGCCCGTTACATCTGCTGCCCGAACCGCACGGAGACCGATGCCTGCGGCACGTGTCCTTCGTGTGTGAAGTGGAATAAACTGGTGCATCCGGACGTACACTTCGTATTCCCCATCGTGAAAAGCGCCAAAGGGAAGAAAGAAGTTTGCGATGACTACATAGCCGACTGGCGGCATCTTGTACTAAGCAACCCCTATTTCTCACTGAATCATTGGCTGAATGAAATGGGAGCGGAAAACGGACAAGCGATTATCTACGCAAAGGAAAGCGATGAAATCACCCGTAAGCTCAGTTTGAAATCCAGCGAAGGCGGATACAAGGTAACCATTGTATGGCTGCCTGAAAAGCTGCACGAGGTCTGCGCCAATAAATTACTGAAACTGCTGGAAGAGCCGCCTGAGAAGACCATCTTCCTGTTGGTTTCCGAAGCACCCGAAATGATATTGTCTACCATACTCAGCCGTACACAACGTTTCAACATCCGCAAAATAGATGAGGCAAGCGTGGCAAACGCTCTGCAACAAAAGTACGGCGTGCAACCGGCGGACAGCCAGACCATAGCCCATCTGGCAAACGGAAACTTCATCAAAGCGTTGGAAACAATCCACCTGAATGAAGAGAATGAGTTGTTTTTCAATCTGTTCGTCAGCCTGATGCGCCTCTCCTATCAACGGAAAATACGGGAAATGAAGCAATGGAGCGAACAACTGGCGGCTATGGGGCGCGAACGCCAAAAGAATTTTCTGGAATACTGCCAGCGCATGATACGGGAAAATTTCATCTATAACCTGCATCGGAAAGAGATGAACTACATGACCCTGCCCGAACAGAACTTCGCTACCCGGTTTGCCCCGTTTGTCAACGAACGGAATGTTATGGGTATTATGGATGAACTCAGCGAAGCGCAAGTGCACATTGAACAGAATGTGAATGCCCGTATGGTATTCTTTGATTTTTCACTGAAAATGATTGTTCTGTTAAAACAATAGAAGAATCCTTTTCAACTAACATATAACATAGTAAATCATCAAAATAACAGATAGAATGATGGAATTTAAACTACATAACGGAAGCGGCGGTCTCTGCTGCAAAAGCTGCGGCAGGCAAGACAAGCAACTGAACACTTACGACTGGCTTGCCGACATTCCCGGCAATGCAGAGGAATCGGACATGGTGGAAGTTCAGTTCAAAAATACCCGCAAGGGTTATTTCCGCAACAGCAACAAAATTCCTTTGGAAAAAGGCGATATAGTAGCCGTGGAAGCTACTCCCGGACATGATATAGGCGTAGTAACCCTTACCGGGCGGCTTGTACCGCTACAGATGCGTAAGGCAAATATCAAGTCGGAAGCGGATATCAAGCGCATCTACCGCAAAGCCAAACCGGTGGATATGGACAAGTATAACGAGGCGAAAGCGCGTGAACACAGCGCGATGATACGTGCCCGCCAGATCGCTCTTGACCTCAACCTCAATATGAAAATCGGGGATGTGGAATATCAGGGAGACGGCAACAAAGCAATCTTCTACTACATTGCCGATGAACGCGTAGACTTCCGCCAACTGATTAAGGTGCTTGCCGACGCTTTCCATGTACGCATCGAAATGAAGCAGATCGGTGCACGTCAGGAAGCCGGCCGTATCGGCGGTATCGGACCTTGCGGCCGTGAGTTGTGTTGCGCTACCTGGATGACATCGTTTGTTTCCGTTTCGACCAGCGCCGCCCGCTACCAGGATATTTCACTGAATCCGCAAAAGCTTGCCGGACAATGCGCCAAACTGAAATGCTGCCTCAACTACGAAGTGGACTGTTACGTAGAAGCACAAAAACGCCTGCCTTCCAAAGAAATCGAATTGGAAACCAAAGACGGCGTATTCTATTTCTTCAAAGCCGACATTCTCAGCAACCAGATAACTTACTCCACCGACAAGAGTATCCCTGCCAATCTGGTTACTATCAGCGGAAGACGCGCCTTTGAAGTTATCGGTCTGAATAAAAGGGGCATCAAACCGGAGAGCCTGTTGGAAGAGACACATCGCACCGAACCCAAGAAACCGGTAGACCTGCTGGAACAGGAAAGCCTGACCCGCTTCGACCGTAACCGCAAGAACAAGAACGGCGGAGACGGCAACAATGGAAACGGTAATGGAAATAACGGCGGCAACCGGAATAAAAAGAAGAAAAAGACTCCCAATAACCGACCGCAAGGCGGAGAACAGTCTGCCGCTCCGCAACAACAAGAGCAGCCCAGACAGCAGGGAGACGAAAAACGGCCGCAAGGAAATGAAAGACGTTCACAACGGAATAGCAACAACCGTAAACGTCCTCACAACAACAAGCCCAAACCTCAGGGAGATAAACCTGCTCAAAATGACAAGCCTGCTCAAGAATAAGACAAAGACTCTGAGATATATCATACTGCTGTTTATCGTAAGCGCATTAGGCGCTTGCGATAAACAGACTGTATATCATGCATTCCAATCCATTCCGCAAGAGGGTTGGAAACGACAGGACACACTCCTTTTCAATGTCGCTGTGCCCGATTCGCAAACTTACTACAAACTGATAGTAGAAATTAGAAACCGCAGCACTTACCCTTACCAAAACATCAACTTATCCGTCTGCTATGACAGTCCGGAATTGAAAAAGCTACAGACAGATACATTGACAGCCGTCTTAGCCGATAAAGAAGGCATATGGAAAGGAGATGGCTGGGGCGGTTTATACCAGTCTGCATTTCCCGCAGGAAACATCAAGATAGGGAAACCCGGTGACTACCTTTTCAAAGTAGCTTATACATTACCCGACAGCCTCCTGCCCGGCATCAATGATGTGGGAATCAAATTACAACGATAATATTATACCAACCTTCTATTTCTCCCCGCATCAATACGCAGGAATATAAACAGCAGTATCGTAAAGCCCCATAACGAAGACCCCCCATAGCTGAAGAAAGGCAACGGAATACCGATAACAGGCGTCAATCCGAGTACCATCCCGATGTTTATGAAAAGATGAAACAGAAAAATACTCAGCACCGAATACCCGTATACCCTGCCAAATGCGGACTGCTGCCGCTCTGCCAACGCTATCAGACGAAGTATCAAAGCCAGGAACAAGAGTAATACAGCCGTCGAACCGATAAAGCCTTCTTCTTCGCCTACGGTACAGAATATGAAATCCGTGTCCTGTTCGGGAACATATTTAAGTTTGGTCTGTGTACCGTTCAAAAAGCCTTTCCCAGTCAAGCCGCCCGAACCGATAGCAATCTTCGATTGATTTACGTTATATCCCGCTCCTGCCAAGTCCTCTTCCATGCCCAACAGAACCTTAATGCGAATCTGCTGGTGAGGTTCCAATACTTTATTGAAAAAATAGTCGCTGGAGTAGAGAAAACCTATCGAACCTATGGCAAACAAACCAATAAGAAAATAACTCCAATGGCGTTCACTCAAAGCAAGGAAGAATAAATAACATGTTACAACCACACACAATCCCCATTGCACCCATACCAGATTAAAAGGGGTTATATATTCCGAAACCAGATAAGCGACAAGCAATACGATAAAAGAACCGACGATGATATTCCGAACCGGCTCCCATTTCTTCTTATATACCCATACCATTCCACCGGCAAAGAGCAAAATCATCGACAGTACCACAAACTCTCCGATAGGTGTTGGAGTATCTGCAATAAAGACTTGATCAAAACGGATACCCACCACAAAATATACCACAGCGCAAATACCGGAGAAAAGCACTACTCCGGGCATACCTTCACGATAAAGCATCAGGAAGAAAGCCATATAAACCAATGCAGACCCCGTTTCCCGCTGAAGAATAATCAGCGTCATCGGCAGAAGAATAAGGAAAGCCAGCATCAACGCGCTCTTCCAGCTTTTTATAGTGAACGAATAGGCGCTCATATACTTGGCCAACGCCAATGCCGTGGCAAACTTGGCAAATTCAGCCGGTTGTAGACTGACAGGCCCCAAAATCAGCCAAGACCGTGAGCCTTTGGTATCAGGAGCGATAAAAATAGTGACAACCAACAAGAGAATAAGTCCTATATATATAATGTAAGAGAACATATCATAAAGCGTATCTTCCAGCATCAGCAGAATAAATCCCAACCCGAATGAGCAGACAATCCACATGAACTGCTTGCCGGCACGGGTAGAGAAATCAAGAAAATCACGGTCACCATAGTCGTAACTTGCCCCGCAAATACTGAACCAGCCGAATACAATCAACATCAGGTAGATTATAATCGTCACCCAATCCAATGATTTCCATATACTGTCTCTTCTTACCATTTATACTGCTACTGTTTGACTGTTTATTACCTTTCTTCGTCTCCGTACAGAATTACGCGGTTGCTGAATTCCTCCGCACGTATCTCATTCTCCGGCGATAACTTGCCATGCAAGTACTGATCCATCATCATCGCACCGATAGGGACGCCGTAGGTTGCACCAAAACCGCCATTTTCCACATACACCGCAATAGCAATCTTAGGATCATTCATCGGAGCGAATCCCATGAACACCGAATGGTCTTTACCGCGATTTTGTGCCGTACCGGTTTTGCCGCATGCCTCTACACCCGGCAGGATTGTGCCGACCATACGGCAGGTTGCACTACCCGTACTACCTGTAACAGCGGCACGCATCCCCTCCACAACTTCATCGTAATATTCCCGGTCGATTGACGTGACACGGGGGGTACGGTAGATACTGTCCAGTTCATTATCCTGTATCTCCTTTACAACATGCGGAGTAATGAAATGCCCCCGGTTGGCAATGGTTGCACCCAAATTGGCTATCTGCAACGGGGTCGCAAGAATTTCTCCCTGTCCGATAGCGATACTGATTACCGTAAGTCCGTTCCAAGAGCCCCGATATGCTTTATCATAAAACTTAGCGTTAGGAATCAAGCCGCGCTGCTCTCCGGGAAGGTCCGTACCAAGGCGATAGCCGAATCCCTGCGACACCATATGGTCTTTCCATACGGTAATGGCATTTTGCGGAGAACCGTACTTCTTGTCGCTGAACATACGGAACAGCCCCCAACAAAAATAAGAGTTGCACGAAGTGGCTATTGCCGGAACCAAAGGCAAAGGAGAACCGTGCCCGTGACAGCCTACATGCAAACTTCCATAATTGAAACCGTGTGCACAAGGGAAAGTAGGATAATCTTCATGGATTATTCCTTCCTGCAAAAATGTCAATGCCTGCGCAGTCTTGAAAGTAGAGCCCGGCGGATACGCTCCCATGATTGCGCGGTTCAGGAGAGGTTTCCGCTTGTCTCTTTGCAACATCCGGTGATTCTTTCCACGCTGGCGTCCAATCATCAAGTGAGGATCGAAAGTAGGAGAAGAAACCATACAGAGTATCTCTCCCGTAGCCGGTTCAATGGCTACGATAGCTCCGATTTTATGCTGCAACAAACGCTCACCTAACCTCTGCAACTCAATATCGATACCTAAAGTCAGGTTCTTACCGGGCACAGAGGGACGGTCGAGCTTCCCATCCATATAATGCCCCTGAATACGTCCATGCGCATCACGAAGCAGAATCTCCACCCCTTTTTCGCCACGAAGATACTTTTCATAAGATTTCTCGATACCTTGTTTGCCTATATAATCTCCGCGGATATAATAATTATCCGCCTCAATATCTTTCTTTGACACTTCACCTATATCCCCCAACGCATGTCCGGCAGCATCGTAAGTATATTGCCGGATAGTACGCCGCTGGATGTAGAAACCGGGAAACTTGAATAGTTTCTCCTGAAACACACCGCACTCTTCTGCCGAGAGTTGCGTCATAAACACCTGATGCGTATATTTGGAATAACCGGGATTCATCCAACGGTTCTTTACATCCTTCATCCGCTTCTGGAACTGCTCGAACGTGATGTTCAACGCACGGCATAAATCCAACGTATCGAGCTGCGTCACTTCACGAGGCACAAACGTGATATCGTATGCCGGCTGGTTAAAAACCAGCAGTTTACCGTTACGGTCATAGATAGCTCCACGCGAAGGATATTGAATCTTATTCAAAAAGGCATTGCTGTCCGCATTCTTCTTGTAATCATCCGTCATGATTTGCAAGTCGAACAGGCGAATCACGTAGATAAGGACAATGACGACAGCCGCCATGCCTATCACATATTTTCGTTTCTCCAGCGTATAATCCTTCATTCAATCACAACATATGAGTTATAAATACAAGTAACATAACTTGCAACCTCTTTTTACTTCTTCCGTATGCCCTCTACTGCCATTATACAAGCTACAGTCAGCAAAGTGCTTGTTACAATTCTCAGCAATAACGCACCTATGTGGACAAAAGAAAAGAATTCAAGAGTAAGCAGCATCCCGTGATGCACCAAGACACTGGCAACCAAGTATTTCAAAAAAGGAGAGATTCCCATTGTACGGACTGCCGGAACCAATGTATCCAGCGTATCGCGAGGCACGAACAAGCGTAAGAATGTAGGGCGCAAAAAGGCTAAAAGCACCGGAGTATCGGAAAGGATATCAACCGCCAGTCCAAGAAAAAAAGCCCATAGCATCAATGCATTACGGGGTACATCCGACTCAAACTTCAATATCATATATATATATAAAAACGGAGTGGCATATCCTGCAATATGCACATTGTTCAGTATCAGCACCTGCAATAATACCAGACCGACAAACCACCCTATCTTATGCAAATAATTGATTATCATTTTTCTCCTTCTTTTTCCAGCATATTCTGTTCTTCCTGTCCGCTGCGCGAAATGACACGCACATTGCTCACCTTACCGAAATCCGTAGCTAACTTTATCTTCAACAGATATGAAAGTCCGTCATGGGAATCGGACATATCATCGACCGTTCCTACCATAACTCCTTCAGGAAATACTGTGGAATAGCCGCTAGTCACCACCGTATCACCCAGATTAAATTCCGCATGACGGGGCAAGTCTTTCAAATAAGCAAAGCGCGAATCTCCACCTTCCCACTTCAAATAGCCGAAGTACTCACTGCCCACAATCTTGCAGCTGATACTCGACTTGCTGTTCAGCAACGGAATAACCAGCGAATAGCGGGGAGAAGTCTTATATACGATACCTACCACTCCACGGTCGATGCCCCTCCCCCCCCATTGCCATCCACTACCCCCATTTCCGGACGAATACCATCTGACGAGCCACGGTCCAATGTTATATAATTATCTGCCTTATTCAGACTGTTCTTTATAACATTCGCCTTGAATATGCGGTAATCATCCGGAGCAAGGCGCGCCATACTATATAGTTTTACGGAATCCAAGCCCTGCTCCTGCAGGCTTTTTTCCAGAAAAGCTACCCGTTGTTCCAGCCACATATTCCGGTCGAGCAAGTCCTCATTGACCGATTTCAAATGGAAGTAAGAACTGATGCCGCCCGAAATCTCATAAACTTTCCCGGCTACTCCGTTTGCCGAAGTAAAATACACGCTCTGCTGATAATGGTTGAAACGGAACAATAAAACAAAACTGGTAACCTCTAACAGAAGAAAGAGGAACCAGTAATTGTATTTAATAAGAAAGTTCAGTAGATTCCGCATACCTATCTCATCAGGAATGAGAAGCGGTCGACATTCTTCAGTGCAACGCCTGTACCTTTGGCAACGGCATGCAAAGGATCTTCCGCAATGTGGAACGGTATGTTGATTTTATCGGTCAGACGCTTATCCAGTCCGCGAAGCAAAGCACCGCCACCTGCCAGATAGATACCGTTGTGCACAATATCGGCATACAATTCGGGCGGCGTATTCTCCAATGCACTTAGAATAGCAGTCTCAATCTTAGAAATGGACTTCTCCAGACAGTGTGCCACTTCCTGATAGCATACGGGAACCTCCATAGGAAGCGCCGTAATACGGTTCGGACCATGAACGATATAATCTTCGGGAGCATCCTCGCCCAGTTCGGTCAGGGCTGCACCTACGTTAATCTTGATACGTTCTGCCATACGCTCGCTGACCTTCACATTGTGCTGGCGGCTCATATACTCCTGAATATCGGCAGTGAGGTCATCACCGGCAATACGGATGGAGTTGTTGGAAACGATACCACCCAGCGAAATAACGGCAATTTCCGTAGAACCGCCGCCTATATCAACAATCATATTACCCTCCGGCGCTTCCACATCGATGCCGATACCGATAGCGGCAGCCATCGGCTCGAATATCAGGTAAACGTCACGTCCGCCGGCATGCTCGGCAGAGTCGCGCACGGCACGCAACTCTACTTCCGTACTGCCCGAAGGAACGCCTATTACCATACGGAGCGAAGGGGAAAACAGACGGTTTCGATTGTTCACCATCTTGATAAGTCCGCGTATCATCTGCTCGCAGGCATAGAAGTCGGCAATCACACCGTCGCGAAGAGGGCGGATAGTACGTATGTTCTCATGGGTCTTTTCGTGCATCAGCTTTGCTTTTTCACCCACGGCAATCATCTTGTCTGTACGACGGTCCAACGCCACCACCGAAGGCTCGTCCACTACTATCTTGCCATTTGTGGTAATGATAGTATTGGCAGTGCCAAGGTCCATCGCTATTTCTTGTGTAAAAGAGAATAATCCCATGTAAATTAAAAATTGAGAATTAAAAATTAAAAAATATCACTCATATCAGGAACTGAGAACTAAAAAGCAGGAGAAAGCATCATTCCTCAATTTTCAATTCTCAATTCTCAATTTAATCAGTGTTTAAAGTGACGGAACCCTGTTATCACCATTGCGATGCCATGTTCATTGCAATAATTGAAAGAGAGCTCGTCCTTAATGCTTCCACCCGGTTGGATAACGGCCGTAACACCTTCATTACCTGCAATCTCCACGCAGTCGGGGAAGGGGAAGAAAGCATCACTTGCCATTACGGCACCGTTCAGATCAAAACCAAAGTTCTTGGCTTTTTCAATAGCCTGCTTCAAAGCGTCTACACGGCTGGTCTGTCCCACACCGCTTGCCAGCAGTTGCTTGCCTTTAGCCAGTACGATAGCATTGGACTTGCTGTTCTTCACAATCTTGTTTGCGAAAAGCATATCTTCAACTTCCTCCGCAGTCGGAGCCTTGGTCGTTACGGTTTTCAAATCTTCGGGAGTTTCCACCTTCAGGTCACGGTCTTGCACCAGCACACCGTTCAGCAAAGAGCGGAACTGCTTCTTGGGCAGAGCAGCCTGCTTGCGCACCAGAATGATGCGGTTCTTCTTCTGACCGAGAATTTCCAGTGCATCCACATCATAATCGGGAGCTATGATAACTTCAAAGAATATCTTGTTGATTTCCTCGGCAGCAACCTTGTCTATCACGGCATTTGTGATGAGCACACCGCCGAATGCGGATACCGGATCGCCGGCAAGCGCGTCTGTCCAAGCTTCCAATACTGTGGGACGTGAAGCCAGACCACAGGCATTGTTATGCTTCAGTATAGCGAAAGTAGTATCTGTGAATTCATCAATCAAGTCAACGGCAGCGTTGATATCGAGCAGGTTGTTATAAGAGATTTCCTTACCGTGTATCTGGTCGAACATAGCATCTATGTTACCATAGAAATAACCTTTCTGATGCGGGTTCTCACCATACCGCAAAGTCTTTTGGTTGTTGGCGGACTGACGGAAAGCAGACCCTTCTTCGCCATCGAAATAGTTGAAGATAGCCGAATCGTAATGAGAAGATACGGCAAACGCCTCTTTGGCAAACCAACGGCGTTCTTCGAGTGAAGTGGTAGCTCCGTGCTCCATCAGCATATCGCGAAGAGGCTGGTATTGAGCCTGTGAAGCAACGATAACCACATCATTATAATTTTTGGCAGCGGCACGTATCAAAGAAATGCCACCTATATCAATTTTCTCAATAATAGCCGGTTCTTCGGCACCGCTGGCAACGGTGGCTTCAAACGGATACAGGTCAACGATAACAAGGTCTATTTCGGGAATCTCATATTTCTCTATCTGTTGCATGTCTTGTTCCAATCCGCGACGGCAAAGGATACCTCCGAATATCTTCGGATGCAAAGTCTTAACGCGTCCACCCAGAATGGAAGGATATGTGGTAAGGTCTTCCACTGCCTTGCAGGGATAACCCAAAGATTCTATAAATTGACGAGTTCCGCCGGTTGAAAGGAACTCTACACCTTCTTCATGCAGTTTGGTAATGATTTCGTCCAAACCTTCTTTGTGGTAAACGGATACCAGAGCTGTTTTGATTCTTTTAGTTTCAGACATGGATTTGCGTATTAAAGTAATGCGTACATTTTACTATTCGGAATGCAAAGTTACTAATTTTGTTTATTCACACATACATTCATACACAATAAATTAGGTATAATTAAAAAAGGAACTCATTATTAATTCCGATACCTTTGTACAATGATGCAGAAAAAGTCCCGTTGAAAAGGTATCCACACCTTTCCAACGGGACTGAAATCTTTTATAACAACCGCTCTGTTACCAAATAGAAACCCGTTTGTCCACCGGCACAAACATCGGGTCATTCTCTGTTATATTGAAAGCCTCATACCAAGCGCCGATTTGCGGCAAAGCACCGTTGACACGCCACTTACCCAATGAGTGAACATCGCTCTTGGTACGGTTCAGCACTTCTTCCGGACGGATATTGTTTCCCCATACACCTGCATAAGCAAGGAAGAAACGCTGTTCGGGAGTAAGACCATTCATTACAGGCAGCAGGTTGGCAGCCGTAGCTTTCTTAAATGCCTGATAAGCAACCTGCAAACCACCATGATCAGCAATATTCTCACCCAAAGTCATACGGCCGTTACCATATACACCCGGAGCAACCTCGATACTGTCGAACACATTCACCATCACCTGTGCACGCTCATCAAAACGTTTGGCATCTTCCTCAGTCCACCAGTCTTTCAAATTGCCGTCCTTATCGTATTGGCGTCCCTGGTCGTCAAAGCCGTGCGTCATTTCATGACCGATTACCACTCCGATAGCGCCATAATTGAAGGCATCGTCCGCATTCATGTCAAAGAACGGATATTGCAAAATACCGGCTGGGAAGCAGATTTCATTCGTTGTAGGATTATAATAAGCGTTTACGGTTTGCGGAGTCATCAGCCATTCGTCTTTATCTACCGGCTTGCCGGCTTTAGCCACCATCTCTGCATGGCTCCATTCGTTGGCACGCTCCATATTCGCCCAATATGAATCATCCTTGATTTCCAATGTAGAATAATCTTTCCATGTATCAGGATAACCTATTTTCACATGGAAAGTAGCCAGTTTCTCCAAAGCTTTCACTTTGGTAGAATCGCCCATCCAAGCAAGGTTTTTGATGCGTTCACCCAAGCTTTCCTGCAGGTTCTTCACCAAAGTCACCATACGTTCTTTGGCTGCGGCCGGGAAATATTTCTCTACATACATCTGGCCTACCGCTTCACCCAAAGCAGAACTTACAGTACTGACCGCTCTCTTCCAACGAGGTTGCATTTCCTGCGTACCGCTCATGGTACGTTGATAGAAATCGAAGTTCTGTTCGGCCATAGCATCATTCAGAGTACCTGCAGCAGCATCAATCAGTTTCCATTGCAAATAGAGACCTTGTTGCTCAAGAGGAAGAGTATCCAGAATTTCTGCAGCAGCCTTCAGAGAAGCGGGCTGACCTACGATAACTTCTTGCACATCTTTTAAATCCAAAGCTGACAGATAAGCATCCCAATCAAAAGTAGGATAATTCTTCTTCAGTTCTTCCAAACTCATCTTGTTGTAATTGGCATGCGGATTACGCAACTCCGTACGCGAACGGAAAGCTTTGGCAAGACGTGTTTCCACATCCATCACCACTTCTACGCCTTTCTTGGCAGCAGCCTCATCAAACCCTGCCAATTGATACATCTTCTGTACATGTGCACGAAAAGCATTGCGTATCTTGGCAGTAGCCTCATCGTTCTCCAAATAATATTCGCGCTCGCCCATGCTCAAGCCGGCCTGATAAGACTGTACGGCATTCATGCTGCTGTTCATTTCATCAGCGCCTACGTACAAGACATTGTAAGCCACAATTCCTTTTTTCTGCATCTCTCCCAGCAATGCATAAACCTCTTTCCGATCCTTCAATGCACCGAGGCGGTCAAGTTCTGCTTTAATGGGAGCCACACCGTCTTTGTTCAGCTTCACGCTGTCCATTACGATTTTATACAAATCACCAACTTTCTGAGCTACGCTGCCGGCTTCGTGCTGCGTGGCAGCCAGCTCCTCGATGAGTCCCTGAATCTGCTTACGGTTATTTTCCGCAAGGATGGTAAAAGAACCATACTGTGAATACTCGGCAGG
>OBWH01000321.1_pt1 | contig 11901 bp, 10 predicted proteins | sample 1476391 | NCBI WGS metagenome assembly OBWH01 (sample SAMEA2580086, study PRJEB22360) | human gut metagenome | biome: human gut; feature: human-associated habitat; material: faeces | place: Denmark | collected 2008/2010
TGATGATACCGGCTTTCATTGCCGGAATGGGACAGCAGGAAGCCAGAGCGGCGGCTGCCGAAATATTGGACTTCATGGGATTGGCGGAACGCGCTTCGCACAAGCCCAATGAGTTGTCCGGTGGAGAGAAGCAAAGGGTTGCCGTTGCCCGTGCGCTCATCAATCATCCTGCGGTGGTGTTGGCGGATGAGCCGTCCGGAAGTTTGGATACGCATAATAAGGAAGAACTGCACCAACTGTTCTTTGATTTGCGTAACCGTTTGGGCCAGACATTTGTAATTGTGACGCATGATGAGGGATTGGCACAAATCACCGACCGTACCATTCATCTGAAAGACGGTGAAGTTTGTAAGGAATAGCTGTCTGTCTCTTCATTATTCAAAACAAACATAGTGGCTAAGCCGCTCCAAATCGCTTTCGGTAAATTCTTGGTAGAGGGCAAATGGTTTGAGGTTGTGGAGTATTCCTTTCTTTTTACGGTATTCCACAAGGGCTTTTGCCTGGTAAAAGTTTATATAAGGATGGTTGCGAAGGCGCTCTATGCCGACCCGGTTCAGATTGATGCGTCGGATTTCAGAAGGCGTAACGGTGAACCATGCTTGCAGTTGGCGATAATCCAAATGAATCTCCTGCAATTGCTCTATTCGGTAGAAGCCGCCTAAACGTTGCCGATAGTTCACTATCGACCGGGCTATGCCGCTGCCTACGCCGGGAATTTTCTTCAATTCAGTGGTATCTGCATGGTTTAAGTTAAGCACGGTGCCTGCCGGATATTTATAAATACTGTCTTTGGGTGTCTGCTGAAGAGTGAGTAGAGAGGTCGCCTTTCTTATAGTGTCTTCTGCCGTAAAATAGATGTAGGGAGAGAGCGTTTGGTACTGTTCTTCTGTCAATCCATATACTTTTTTGAAATCTTCGGCCTTACGGAACTTTCCCCCTTTGCTTCGATAACGTAAGATGTTCTTTGCCATCCATGCAGGAAGACCTAAGCGGCAGAAGGTGACGGAGTCCGTACGGTTAGGGTCGAAAGGAGCTAATACAACTGTTCTCTTTTTATATCTCTCCGATTTTTTGAAACGGCTGTTCTCGTTTTTTTCTTGTTCCCGCACAGAACTGATAAAGTTGTCGTATTCTTTCAAGGCGGCAGCCTGTATCCTGGATTCTTCTTCAGAAAGTTGCCTGCTGTTTTGCCGGAAAGAATAGATATATCCGGAGAGAAAGATGAGGACTATCCCAATGATGAGAACAAGGATACCTCGCCTTTCTCCCCGGGAGAAGTATAAGAAGTCTTTAAACGGATTCTTCATTATGGTTTATTTGAAGAAGCCCAACTCGTTGATGAAAATAAGTCCGATTCCTATTGGGGCGATATATTTCAGAATGAAGATAAGCAATCTGTATATATGTATATTTAAAGTTCCGTTATTGCTGACTTCTTCCCACACAATCTTTTTATCCAGGTACCATCCGGTGAAGATAGAGATAAAGAACCCGCCTAAGGGCAACATGATTTTAGCGGTGACGAAGTCGAATAAATCGAACAGGTTAAGGCCAAAAATCGTGTAACTCTTTCCTACGCCCAATGACAGCGAACATAACACTCCCAGCACAATACAGCCGGCGGTAACCAGTTTGGCTGCTTTTCCTCGTGTAAACTTGAACTCCTCATGCAGATATGCTGTTACCACTTCGTGTAAGGAAATGGTTGAAGTCAATGCCGCCAGCGCCAGCAAAACGTAGAACATGATGGATAAGGCGATTGCCAGCCAGGGTATGTTGCCGAATGCCTGTTGAAATACGTTGGGTAAGGTGATGAACAATAAACTCGGTCCTGCATCCGGCTGGATGCCAACGGAAAACGCCGCAGGGAAGATAATGAATCCGGCAAGAATGGCGACTAACGTGTCGATACCTGCCACATTGAGTGCTGTTTTAGGCAGGTTGGTGTCATTTCTGAAATAAGAAGCGTATGTGCAAAGACATCCCATACCGAGGCTGAGTGAAAAGAATGCCTGTCCCATTGCACCTAAGAAAACATTACCGTCCACTTTGCTGAAGTCGGGTTTCAGCAGGAATTCGATACCCGCACTTGCACCGGGTAGTGATACGGAACAAATGGCAAGCACTACCAGCAGGATAAACAGCATGGGCATCATTATCTTGGCTGATTTTTCAATACCCTTTTCCACTCCTTTTATGATGATGAAGTGTGTGGCTAACAAGAATACCACCAACCAGATAACAGGACGCCACGGATTGCTGACAAAGCCGTTGAAGGAAGCGATGAACTCTGCGGCGGACTTGCCGGCAAAACTGTTGGTTGCGGCTTCTCCTATAAATTCCAAGGTCCAACCCGCTACTACCGAGTAGTAGCCCAAAATAAGGAATCCGGCTAATACACCCATTCGTCCCACCCAACGCCAATGGGTTCCCGGAGCCAGCTTTTGATACGCTCCGGCAGTGTTGGCGCGTGAACGGCGTCCGATAAGAAATTCGGCTATCATGATAGGAATACCTAATATAAGTACACATACCAGATAAATCAGTATGAAGGCTGCACCGCCATGATTGCCTGTTTCAAAAGGGAATCTCCAGATATTACCCAGGCCAACTGCAGAACCGGCTGAAGCAAGTATCACTCCCAATTTGCTTCCAAAGTTGGCTCTTTCATTTCTTGTCATAAAACGTGGATTTTTCTTACAATTCGTTATTAATTGCTCTTAAAACGCACAAATATAGAAAATGTTCCATACTTTTGCACACAGATTGTTCATAATTTGAGATATGCTATATTATATTAAGAAATATCCGGTATCGCTGGTGATAATACTTGCTGTAATTTATCTGTCGTTTTTTAAACCGCCCACTACCGATCTGGGCACTATCCCTAACCTTGACAAGGTGGTGCATACCTGTATGTATTTCGGCATGTCCGGTATGTTGTGGCTGGAGTTCTTGCGGGCGCATCGGAGAGACCGTACGCCTATGTGGCACGCATGGGTAGGAGCATTTGTCTGTCCGGTATTGTTCAGTGGAGCGGTAGAATTGTTACAGGCATTTTGTACTACCTACCGTGGCGGCGATTGGCTGGATTTTGCAGCCAATACCACGGGAGCTGTCCTGGCGTCATTGGTGGCTTGTTTCGTGCTGAAACCAAGAGTGATGCGTAAATCTACAGATTAGAGATAATCGACTACCGTATTCAGTTTTATTCCGTTCGAGCCTTTTATCAGGATTGTCTTTCCGCAGGGTTTGTTCTTTTGGAGCGCGGCTATTAGAGCCGGAGCATCGGGATAAGTGGTATACGTGTGGCGGGTTGCTGCAAATAATTCGCCTACCAATATTACATCCTCAAAGCCATATTCTTCCAGATAGTCCACTATTCTCTGGTGCTCTTCGGCACTGTCTTTTCCCAGTTCGCGCATATCTCCCAATATCAGCATTTTTTTCTCGGCTTGCATGTTGCGGAAATTTCCGATGGCTGCCAGCATGCTTGTGGGATTGGCGTTGTAGGCATCGATAATCAGGGTGTTGTCGGCCGTTTTTTTCAGTTGCGAACGGTTGTTCCGGGGTTCATATTCATTCAGGGCTTTGTCTATCTTCTCTGCTTCTACTCCGAAGAAATGTCCGATAGTGACGGCTGCCAGAGCATTGGGAAAGTTATATTCGCCAATCAGTCGGGTATGCACTTGGTGAAATTCTCCTTCTTTTCCGGCTCTCCACTCAAAAGCGAGGTAGGGGGAATTGCCGGTAACGTGGCCGTTGATATAAAGACTGTTTTCTTCTCCGTAGGTTATCGGATTCAGTCCCCGGGCTATTTCCCTGAGGTAAGGATTGTCCTGATGAAGGAAGATGGTGGAGTTTCCCTGCCGGCGCAGATAGTCGTACAGTTCGCCTTTGGTCCGGATAACGCCTTCGAAAGAACCGAAGCCTTCCAAATGAGCCTTTCCTACATTGGTGATAATCCCATAATCGGGTTCGGCTATTTCCACCAGTTCCTTGATGTCGCCGGGGTGGCTGGCTCCCATTTCTACTACGCCGAGCTCATGCTCTGTTGTCAGGCGCAACAAGGTGAGCGGTACACCGATCGGATTATTCAGATTTCCCAGTGTGTACAGTACATTGTACTTTTGGGACAATACGGCGGATATAAGCTCCTTGGTCGTTGTTTTCCCATTGGTTCCTGTAATGCCGATGATGCGCGTACCCAGTTGGCGGCGGTGATAATTGGCAAGCTGTTGCAAGGTGTGCAGGCAGTTATCCACTAATATATAACGTGTATCTCCGGCAGGAGCATAGGCGGCTTCGTCTACAACGGCGTAGGTGCTGCCTGCTTCCAATGCTTTGGCGGCAAAGGCGTTGCCGTTGAACGTATCGCCTTTCAAGGCGATAAACAGTGAGCCTTCGGGGCAGTTGCGGCTGTCGGTGGTTATGCCGGTGCAGCCGAGAAATATCTGATAAAGAGCGGTTATATCCATATCTTTCTCCTTCGGGGAGTTTTGCAGTTCGTAATAAAATTGATATTTTGCGAACAAAGATACCTTATTTTTCAGACTTGGTGTACCAACAATGGCTTTTTTGTTTACATTTGCAGATATATAAATCAAAAAACGCTGCCATGAAAGTTCTGCAATCCAAATATATAAACGTCAACGGTTCGCTGTTGGACCTTTCTTCTCCCTGCGTCATGGGAATTCTCAATGTCACCCCCGATTCTTTTTATGCCGGCAGCCGCATGCAGACGGAAGCCGACATAACAACTGCAAAACGCGGGAGGGGGAACCCCGACATAACAAGCCGCATAGGGCAGATTGTGGCGGAAGGAGCTGCTATCATCGATGTGGGCGCTTACTCTTCGCGTCCCAATGCGGAGAATGTGTCGCCTGCGGAAGAGATGGAACGCTTGCGCATGGGGTTGGGTATTCTGAGAAAAGTACAGCCCGATGCGATTGTTTCGGTAGATACCTTTAGGGCGGATGTGGCGAGAATGTGTGTCGAGGAATACGGTGTGGCAATTATCAATGATATAGCTGCCGGAGAAATGGATGATGATATGTTCCGTACGGTTGCCGATCTGAATGTTCCTTATATCATGATGCACATGCAGGGTACACCGCAAAATATGCAACAGCATCCCCATTATGATAATTTGCTGAAAGAGGTGTTTATGTACTTTGCCCGTAAGGTGCAGCAATTACGCGATTTAGGTGTAAAGGATATCATATTGGACCCCGGGTTCGGCTTTGGAAAGACCATTGAGCATAATTATGAATTGTTGGCTCATCTGGAGGAATTTCGCGTTTTTGAACTTCCCTTGCTGGTTGGCGTTTCCCGTAAATCTATGATTTATCGTTTGTTGGGAACTACTCCGCAGGAAGCGTTGAACGGTACAACCGTATTGGATACCATCTGTCTGTTGAAAGGGGCTGATATACTTCGTGTGCACGATGTGCGCGAGGCAGTGGAAACGGGGAAAATCGTGGAAGCCATGAATGCGGCCCGTTCTGCGTTAATCGCTAATAATTAACCATTAATCACTTGCGACCGTGTTTTTTGAATTTGGCATAAAAGATTTTATAGATATCCTGCTGGTAGCTTTCCTGCTTTACTATACATATAAGCTGATGAAAGCTTCCGGATCTATCAATGTGTTTACGGGTATACTGGTGTTTATCCTGATTTGGCTGGTGGTTTCTCAGGTGCTGGAGATGAAACTGTTAGGGTCTATTTTTGATAAATTGGTCAGTGTGGGTGTGTTGGCACTTATCGTCTTGTTTCAGGATGAAATACGGCGGTTTTTGCTTACGCTCGGTTCGCATCAGCATGCCAGTGCGTTGGTGCGCTTCTTTACGGGAAACAAGAAAGAAGGTATGGAACACGATGAAATTATGCCTGTTGTAATGGCTTGTATCAGTATGGGCAAGCAGAAAGTCGGTGCATTGATTGTGGTGGAACATAATATGCCGTTGGACGATGTGGTGCGTACAGGGGAGATTATCAACGCCGATATAAACCAGCGCCTGATAGAAAATATCTTTTTCAAGAACAGCCCGTTGCACGACGGAGCTATGGTTATCAGCAAGAAACGCATTAAGGCGGCAGGATGTATCCTGCCCGTGTCGCATAATCTGGATATTCCGAAAGAATTGGGCTTGCGGCATCGTGCGGCGATGGGAATATCTCAGGTGTCGGATGCCCATGCGATCATTGTATCGGAAGAAACAGGCTCTATTTCGGTAGCCTACAAAGGGCAGTTTTATCTGCGCTTGAGTGCCGAGGAATTGGAGAGTCTTTTGACAAAAGAAATTTAGATGCGGCATTAGTAGGCTGAGGCGCATTGGTTGTTCGGTAATCAAAGGTAGCTATTCTTTCTGTATTCCCTCGTTATATTGAGGATAAGCGACCTGTAATTTATAACTTATAACAAATTTATATGGATAGACGAAACTTCTTGCGAACCGGCGGAATGGCCGTTCTTGGTTCACTGGCTATGCCTTCGCTGGCTATGCCCGGGTCTGTGCGCGGAGCATTGGGCGGTGCGGACTCTAAGTCTGCCGTTGCTGCCGCTGCCAATCATTTTGGTGTGACGGAAGCGGATTTAAAGAAAGTAATGGCTGTTGCTTTGGAAAAGGGCGGCGATTATGCGGACCTTTACTTCGAACACACTTTCAATAATAGTGTGAGTTTAATGGACGGTAAGGTGAATAACTGCGGCTCCAATATCGATTTCGGTATGGGAGTGCGTGTGCTTTCCGGAGACCAAAGTGGCTATGCCTATGTAGAAGGCGTTACCTTGGAAGAAATGTTGCGTGCCGCCCGTACTGCTGCCCGTATTGCATCTTCGGGCAGGGCAGGCAAACCTGTGGGGCTGACGGAGAAAACCATAGCCCGGAGCCGCTATGCCGTGGCTACTCCCTGGGAAGATGTGGGCGTAAAGGAGAAGATTCCCTATTTGGAGAAACTGAATGAGAAAATATTCTCTTTGGACAACCGTGTGCGAAAGGTACAGGCCTATTTGCAGGACAGCACTTCGCATGTACTGTTCTGCAATTCGGAAGGTGTGAGTTATTACGACTACCGTCCAATGGTATCCTTTATGGCAGTCTGCATCATGGAGGAGAACGGTAAGATGGAAAACGGCTATGCAGGCAGGTCTTACCGCAAGGGATTCGAATTTATGACCGACGATGTGGTGGACGTGATTGCCCGTGAAGTGGTAGATCGTACTGCTATTCTATTTAAGGCCATTAAGCCTAAAGGTGGTGAAATGCCCGTTGTAATGGGTTCGGGCGGTTCGGGAATCCTGCTGCACGAGGCTATAGGGCATGCGTTCGAGGCAGACTTCAACCGTAAGGATATATCCATATTTGCCGGTCAGTTGAACAAGAAGGTGTGCAACGAACATATTAACGTGGTGGATGACGGTACGATACCTTTCAATCGGGGTTCCGTGAATTTCGACGATGAAGGCGTAGAGGGGCAGAAAACGTATATTGTCAAGGAAGGTGTGCTCACCAGCTACCTGCACGACCGTATCAGTGCAAAGCATTACGGTGTGAATCCCACCGGAAACGGTCGCCGCGATACATTCCGTAACCTGCCTATTCCCCGTATGCGTGCTACGTATATGGAAGCCGGCAATATGAAGGAAGCGGATATTATTTCTACGGTGAAGAACGGTATTTTCGTAGACACGTTTACGAATGGTCAGGTACAGATTGGAGCCGGTGACTTTACATTCTTCGTGAAGTCCGGTTATTTGATTGAGGACGGAAAGCTGACGCAGCCCATTAAGGACATCAATATCATAGGTAACGGTCCGAAAGCATTGGCAGACATCACAATGGTGGCCGACAATGATAAGATTGACAATGGTACATGGACCTGTGGTAAGGATGGACAGTCTTGTCCGGTGACGTGCGGTATGCCGTCGGCATTAGTCAGCAAACTCACCGTAGGAGGGGAAAATTAAGTACTAACGGAGCATTGATAACTGATAATTTCTAATTGTCAATTATCAACAGCTAACAATCAACTGAAAATATGATTACAGACAATAATAAAAAGCTGGCGCAGTGGGCAATGGACTATGCCTTGAAAAACGGGTGTCAGGCAGCAAAGTTGGTGCTGTACTCCAACTCCAACGCTTCATTTGAATTACGCGATGCCAAGATGGACAGATTGCAACAAGCCTCGGAAAGCGGGTTGAGCATCAGTTTGTATGTGGACGGCAGGTACGGTTCTTATTCAACCAACCGTTTGGATAAGAAAGAACTGGAGACGTTTATAAAGAACGGTATCGAATCTACGCGCTATCTGGCAGTGGATGAGGCACGTGTGTTGCCCGATGCTTCCCGTTATTATAAAGGTGGAAAGCCGGACCTGCAATTGTTTGACAAGCGTTTCGAAACTATTAATCCGGACGACAAAGTTGCCATTGCGCGTGCTGCTGCCGAAGAAGTCTTGGGCAAAGACAGCCGCATTATATCCGTAGGAACTTCGTATGGTGACGGAGAAAGTTCTTCCTACCGTTTGACGAGCAACGGTTTTGAAGGCGAGTCCAAGTCTACTTGGTTTTCGCTTTCTGCCGATGTGGCATTGCGTGGCGAGGGAGAGGCGCGTCCATCTTCTTATTGGTATGAATCGGCTCTGTTTTACGACAAACTGGTAAAATCGGGTGTCGGAACGAAAGCCTTGGAGCGCGTACTGCGGAAACTCGGACAGAAAAAGGTTGCTTCCGGCAAGTATACAATGGTGGTAGACCCGATGAATGCAAGTAATTTGCTCAGTCCGGTACTGAGTGCGCTGTACGGTTCGGCATTACAGCAAAAAAACTCTTTTCTGTTGGATAAGCTGAATGTGAAAGTAGGGACCGGATTGTTGAATCTGATGGATGAGCCCCATTTAATCGGTGCAAGCGGTGCGCGCTATTTCGATAGCGAAGGAGTGGCAACCGAACGGCGTTCTATCTTTGAAGAAGGTGTGTTGAAGACATACTTCATTGATACCTACAACTCTAAAAAAATGGGAGTGGAGCCGACTGTCAACTCTCCTTCCTTATTGGTGCTCAAACCGGGAAGCAAAGATTTGAACGGTCTGGTGGCCGACGTGCAGAAAGGCATCCTGGTTACCGGATTCAATGGCGGTAATTGTAACAGCAGCTCCGGAGACTTTTCGTACGGTATAGAGGGTTTCCTGATTGAAAATGGCAAATTGACCCAGCCCGTCAGCGAAATGAATGTCACGGGTAATATGATTACGCTTTGGGCTTCTTTATCGGCTGTGGGTAATGATCCCCGTATGTCTTCTTCATGGCGCATCCCGTCGCTGGTATTCGAAGGTGTAGACTTCAGCGGATTGTAAGAACTGTTAATTCAGCATTAAACTCATGTAAGGGTTTGATGGCGATAATATCTTTTCGGTAAGTTCGCCGACAGTGAGTGCCAAGTGGCTGCCCGGCAGCCGCTTGGCACTACTTATACACTTGCCGTTATTCAGATAGTAGTAACCGTTATTGGCGCTGATCTGCGGGTCTGTAAGTGCGATGCTCATTTTCAGTTCCGGATGCTCGGCGGCATATCGTTGCAGTATCGTTTTGGCATTGATGATGCGCGCCATACCCAATACTTGCGGGGTCGGCTCTGTTTCAGACGGAACAATAACCCGGATGGACGGGAGGTTCAGTTGTTCGCAAATACGTTGTAGTAATAACAGGTACATACCGGAAGTTTCCGCTACGATTTCTCCTGCCTGCCAAGTACTGCCTGCCGGATATACGATGGCTAAAGCCGTAATCTTATCGCCTTGCTTCAATGTATAGACGCAGCCTTTCCCCAACTGTAAATCGGCAAGGATTACCCGGAAGTCCGTTTCCGTATGCTGGATGCAATAGGGGCGTTCCCGCAGTTTCCGGTTTAAATAGCGATATGATTCTTTCTGATAATCATTTATTTTGTTCAGAACAGCCGTTTCGTCAGCGATGGTAACCTCTGAAGCCGTGAAGGTTGTTGAGGAGTATTTAAAAACCGGTACGTAGCCCATACCGGCATAATACCCGAACAACCAGGGTTCTGCCGGAATCAGCGTGGAAATGGACATGTCATTGTGTAGCATACGGGTAAAGGCTTGCGATAACAGTTCGCGCATAGCCCCGCGATTGCGATAATCGGGATGCGTACAGGCCCCCGACACATATCCTGTCTTGATTTCGCTCTTTCCGAATGTCATGGGATAGGGTAGTATTTGCAGGGCGGCAATCACCTCTTCACCGCTTTGAATGGCGATGTTGACTTCATTGCTGTAACGCAAGCGGAAATACATATCTGTAAATTCATCGCTGTCGTTAAAGCATAGTTTCCATAAACTCTTTATCTTTTCCCGCATTGCTTCACCCCTTATCATAATTGTGCACCCTGTTTTATAGCCCTGTCACTTTACCTTTTTTACCACTTGATAGCCTCTACCGGCTGTTCTTTTAAACAGGCGACGTATTTCTCCAGAATAATGGCAGGCTGATAGGAAAGTTTTGCTTTCCGCAACCCTTCAATCCCCAAGTCCTCTTCCCGGTTGATGTAGATATATTGTTCAGGAATATGGTTGGCAAATTCGTAATTAATCATGGCATAAGCGCCGTCTATGCGGGTATCGGCCTTCTCTACATGTACTCCGAACGTGTCTTGGTTGATAGGCATGCCGAAAGTAAAAGCCGCAATCTTGCCCTCTACATGGAGAATACCGCCCGTAAGCCCTAACGCATCGAAATTGTGCAGGGCATATATCAATGCACGACGTTCGTTGCCGGTACCTTCATGCTGGTCGCAGTTGTTGGCTTTGCACCATTCCGCTTCCAAATCGAGGCACTCCCGGATACGGTCGGCTGTAATCGGAGTATATTCGTAATTATAAGTCTTTTTGAATTTGTTGATATGATTCCGCTTTGCCTGAAACTTTTTACCGGATAAGGTGGCGAGGTCGGAGCGCAGATATACGTAGTCGGCGTAATCCCTGTCTGCTGTAAACTGAAACCTGCCGGGCATAAAGGTTTCCAGTTCGGAGCACATTCCGGCGCAGATACCCAACAAGCAAAAAGGCTCTCCTTCCCGGTTGGCATCTTCTATCAGCGCATCCAGTACCTTGTTTAAATCGCCGTTGCCGATAGGCATCATATATACAAGCTCTCCGTCTGCCCAGAATTTCAATAATAGGAAACCGTCCATAATGGCAAACTTGGTGTTGTATAAGAAACGCCAACTGCATAGGTTGGAGAATGAAAGGTCGCAGTTGCGTCGCGGACTGTTTAAAGTAAAGGAAGTAATCAGCTCTTTATCTTGTAGTTCGATATCTTTAAATGGAATCATAAATAATTTCTATTGGTTATAAGAATATAATAACAAAGATAAGAAGATTTTGTTAGAGTAACCCTAACAATCGTAAAATAGTAGGGGTTAACAAGGCTGTAAATATTCCGTTAAGCGTCAGGCCGAGGCTGGCAAACGCACCGTATTTGCTGCTGATGTCCATTGCTGTGGATGTGCCGACAGCATGGGCTGCTGCCCCTAAAGAAAGCCCTTGGGCCATGGGGCTTCCGATATGGGTGAGTTTCATTGTCTTGAAACCGAGGATTCCTCCCAACAGGCCTACGCAGACCACTACGGCGGCAGTCAGCGCGGGAATGCCGCCTATTGATTTCGTAACTTCCATGGCTATCGGGGTAGTAACGGATTTTGGAGCCAGCGAGTAGATAATCTCATCGGAGGCTCCCATCAGTTTTGCTATCAGGACTACGGAAATAACCCCTACAATACATCCTGCCAATTGTGAAAGCAGGATAGGCAGCAATTGTTTCTTGATAGTCTCCAATTGCAGATACAAAGGAACCCCCAACGCAACGACGGCAGGGTT
>OBWH01000329.1_pt1 | contig 11726 bp, 6 predicted proteins | sample 1476391 | NCBI WGS metagenome assembly OBWH01 (sample SAMEA2580086, study PRJEB22360) | human gut metagenome | biome: human gut; feature: human-associated habitat; material: faeces | place: Denmark | collected 2008/2010
ACTTATCATGGAATTCGAAAAAGAATTCGGTATCTCTATTCCTGATGACCAAGCAGAAAAGATTGGTACTGTAGGTGATGCTGTATCTTATATCGAAGAACACGCTAAGTAATTCGATTTCATCAATATGGAATTAAAAAGAGTGGTAGTAACAGGCCTTGGCGCCATTACTCCCGTTGGCAACAGCGTTCCCGAATTTTGGGAAAACCTTGTGAACGGGGTTAGTGGAGCAGGGCCTATTACTCATTTTGATGCGTCGTTATTCAAGACCCAATTCGCATGCGAAGTGAAAAACTTCGATGCAACGAAATACATAGACCGTAAAGAAGCAAGAAAGATGGACCTGTATACTCAATATGCCATCGCTGTTGCCAAAGAAGCGGTGAGTGATTCCGGTCTTGATGTCGAGAAAGAAGACTTGAACAAAATCGGTGTTATTTTCGGCGCCGGTATTGGTGGTATACATACATTTGAAGAAGAGGTAGGCAACTACTACACTCGTCAGGAAATGGGTCCGAAGTTTAATCCGTTCTTCATTCCAAAGATGATTTCGGATATTGCAGCCGGACAGATTTCTATCATGTATGGTTTCCATGGTCCTAACTACGCGACTTGTTCAGCATGTGCTACTTCAACCAACGCTATTGCAGATGCTTTCAACCTGATTCGTCTGGGTAAAGCAAACGTAATTGTATCCGGTGGTTCGGAAGCAGCTATCTTCCCGGCAGGTGTGGGCGGTTTCAACGCTATGCACGCACTGTCAACACGCAACGACGAAGCTTCCAAAGCTTCACGTCCGTTTAGCGCAAGCCGTGATGGTTTCGTTATGGGCGAAGGTGGCGGTTGCCTAATCCTGGAAGAACTGGAACACGCTAAAGCTCGCGGTGCAAAAATCTATGCAGAAGTTGCCGGTGTAGGTATGTCTGCAGATGCACATCACCTGACAGCTTCTCATCCAGAAGGTCTGGGAGCGAAATTGGTGATGAAAAATGCACTGGAAGATGCGGAAATGGATCCGAAAGAAGTAGATTATATCAATGTACACGGTACATCTACTCCGGTTGGTGATATTTCAGAAGCAAAAGCAATCAAGGAAGTATTCGGTGATCATGCGTTCGAGTTGAACATCAGTTCAACAAAATCAATGACAGGTCACTTGCTGGGAGCTGCCGGTGCGGTAGAATCTATTGCAAGTATCCTTGCTATCAAGAACGGCATTGTTCCTCCGACTATCAACCACGAAGAAGGTGACAACGACGAGAATATCGACTACAACCTTAATTTCACGTTTAATAAAGCACAGAAACGCGAAGTTAATGTTGCCTTGTCCAATACATTTGGATTTGGTGGTCACAATGCGTGCGTTATCTTCAAGAAATACGCAGAGTAATATCGTGTTACGTAACGAAATAGATAAGATAAGGCTCTTGTTCCGCAAGGATAGAGAGTCTTATCTTTGTTTTTACCGGATACTCGGGTTCTACCCGCGCAATATCCAACTTTATGAGCAGGCTCTCCTGCACAAATCGACTTCTGTCCGCTCCGACAAGGGACGTCCCCTCAACAATGAACGGCTGGAGTTTTTAGGTGACGCCATCCTCGACGCCATCGTAGGAGATATTGTCTATAAACGTTTTGAAGGGAAACGGGAAGGTTTCCTGACCAACACACGTTCTAAGATCGTACAACGGGAGACTTTGAATAAGTTGGCCGTTGAAATCGGCTTGGATAAACTCATAAAGTATTCCACCCGCTCTTCTTCTCACAACAGTTATATGTACGGAAATGCTTTTGAGGCATTTATCGGAGCTATTTATCTGGATCAGGGGTATGAACGCTGCAAACAGTTTATGGAGCAACGGATCATCAACCGTTATATCGACCTAGATAAAATATCCCGAAAAGAGGTTAACTTCAAATCCAAACTTATTGAGTGGAGCCAAAAAAATAAGATGGAGGTTTCCTTTGAGTTAATCGAGCAATTTCTCGATCACGACAGCAACCCTGTCTTCCAAACCGAAGTACGCATTGAAGGACTTCCGGCAGGAACAGGTACGGGATATTCCAAGAAAGAGTCTCAACAGAATGCTGCCCAAATGGCTATAAAGAAAGTAAAGGAACCCGTATTTATGTCAACTGTCGAAGAGATCAAAGCACAACATTCAGCAACTACAACAGAACCGGAGGTTGAACTTGCAACTAACTCTGAAACTGAATTGTCAACTGAATTTGAGAATGAACTTGAAGCCGAACTGAATGTAATTCCCGAGACAAAACTGGAGAATGTTTTAGAAGAAAACACCTCCGATAATGAAATTTCTACGGTACAACCTACTATGGAAGCCGAGGAGACTAGCCAAAGCAAATCCCCATGCGACGCCCCTGAATCACCAAATCGTGATCTTCAGTAACTAATTTCAGTTTTCCTGCAACTTCTTCAAGAGGGATAGATGCAATATCGTCTCCTTTTAAAGCTACCATACGCCCGAATTCACCCTTGGCGATCAATTCTGTCGCGTGGCCGCCCATACGGGTAGAAAGATTGCGGTCGAAAGGAGTAGGCGAACCACCACGCTGAATATACCCCAGAACTGTTTCGCGAGTTTCTATACCAGTTTCATATTCAATCTCCTGCGCAATATATTCAGCAGCCCGTTTGCGCCCGTCTGTCTTAATACCTTCTGCTACCACTACAATAGAATAAGGCTTGCCCTTTTTCAGTCTTTCCAGAATCGTATTACCAATATTTTTAATGTCATAAGCAATTTCAGGGAGAAGAATCACATCCCCTCCTCCTGCCATACCGGAATACAAGGCAATCCAACCCGCCTTGTGCCCCATCACTTCAATCACCATCACCCTTTTGTGAGAACTTGCGGTGGAATGTAAACGGTCGATGGCATCGGTAGCAATACTTACTGCCGAGTCGAAACCGAAAGAAATATCTGTGCCCCAAATATCATTATCAATGGTTTTAGGAACAGATACGATATTCACTCCCATCGCAGCAAACTTCGCCGCTGTCTTCTGTGTTCCATTTCCGCCGATACAAACGACACAGTCGAGTTCCATTTCCCGAATATTCTGAAGGATTAAAGACGGTTTGTCAACATCAGAGACAACGCCTCCTTTTTTGAAAGGCTTCTCACGAGAGGTTCCTAACATCGTTCCACCCAGATTGAGCAAACCGGAGAGCGACTTGTCTGTAATAGATTCGACATCTTTAGTCAGCAAGCCCTGAAAACCGCTGTGAATACCTACTACTTCCATCCCGTAATAATTGATGGCAGTTTTGCACACGCCACGAATCGTGGCATTAATACCGGGACAGTCCCCGCCGGATGTTAAGATTCCAATTCTCATTGTCGCATTTTTTAGTCTAAAACTCGGGATTTATATGGAAGTCGTCAATTTTTAACGATTATTTCCGTCGTAAAGATAGAAAAAAAAGATAAATAAGTTACTTTTGCACGACTAAACATTATTATGTTAAAGCAGAAATGAATATTACAAAAATTATTAGTAAGACTTTCGATTCCCGTTTAAAACAGATAGACCTATATGCTAGTCAGGCTAGTGAGATACAGCATCGTGTGTTAAGCCGCTTAACACGCCAGGCCGCTCAAACAGAATGGGGAAGAAAGTACGATTATTCCTCTATCCGTAACTATGAAGATTTCCGTAAACGTGTTCCTATCCAGACATACGAAGAAATTAAGCCTTATGTAGAACGTTTGCGAGCTGGGGAACAGAATCTGCTTTGGCCATCGGAGATACGCTGGTTTGCAAAATCCTCCGGAACGACTAATGATAAAAGTAAATTCCTTCCTGTCAGCAAGGAAGCGCTGGAAGATATTCATTACAGAGGAGGAAAAGACGCAGCAGCTCTTTATTTCCGCATCAATCCGGATAGCCATTTTTTCTCCGGCAAGGGACTGATTCTAGGAGGGAGCCATAGCCCGAACCTCAATTCCAATCATAGTTTAGTAGGAGATTTATCCGCTATTCTGATTCAAAACGTAAATCCGCTTATTAATTTCATTCGCGTACCAAGCAAGAAAATTGCGTTGATGAGCGAATGGGAAACCAAGATAGAAGCAATCGCCAACAGCACTATTCCGGTAAATGTGACAAGTCTGTCCGGTGTACCGTCGTGGATGTTGGTACTTATCAAACGTGTTCTTGAAAAGACAGGAAAGCAGGCACTAGAAGAAGTATGGCCTAACTTGGAAGTCTTCTTCCATGGTGGAGTGGCTTTCACACCGTATCGTGAGCAATATAAACAGGTGATTACAACACCTAAAATGCATTATGTAGAGACCTACAATGCTTCGGAAGGATATTTCGGAACCCAGAACGACCTTTCCGATCCTTCCATGTTATTAATGATCGACTATGGAATTTTCTACGAATTTGTTCCATTGGAGGAAGTGGGAAAAGAAAATCCACGGGCTTATTGTCTTGAAGAAGTCGAGCTCAACAAGAACTATGCAATGGTTATTTCTACTTCCTGTGGTTTGTGGAGATACATGATTGGTGATACAGTGAAGTTTACCAGCAAGAATCCCTATAAGTTTGTCATCACGGGAAGAACGAAGCATTTCATCAACGCATTTGGTGAAGAGCTGATTGTCGATAATGCTGAAAAAGGATTGGCAAAGGCTTGCGCCGAGACCGGAGCACAAATTTGCGAATATTCTGCAGCACCGGTGTTTATGGATGAGAACGCAAAATGCAGGCACCAGTGGCTAATAGAATTTGCCAAAATGCCGGATTCCGTAGAAAAGTTCGCTTCGATACTTGACGCTACGCTGAAAGAGGTTAACTCTGACTATGAAGCCAAACGATGGAAAGATATCGCTTTGCAACCATTGGAAGTGATCGTAGCCCGTCAGGGATTGTTCCATGACTGGCTGGCACAGAAAGGAAAACTGGGAGGACAACACAAAGTACCCAGATTAAGCAATACACGCGAATATATAGAAGCAATGCTGGTGCTGAATAATAGCGCTCATCCGGAAGAATAACCAAAAACCAAAACATAACCACTACAAGTTTTTTTTCCATTACAGAGGTTACTTGTATAAGGAGAGAGCGTCAAAACAACTCTCCGATTTCTTTCAGGCACGGATTACACGAATAAACAAGGAAAGAGAATAAACTTATCCATGTAATTCGTGTAATCCGTGCCTTAGTTATATCGATTAGCAAGCTAAGTTTTGTTTTAAAAAACTTGCGTCAGAGCGTTCATCTTCCCAATATGTAAGATTAACGGGCATTGACTATGATTCCTCCTCCTAGTAGCAATCCGTCTCCATAGAATGCAGCAGCCTGTCCGGGAGCAATGGCTGTTAATGGTTCATGAAGCTGCACGTGCAGTAAATGATCCGATGTGACGGTAATCGTACCATGGTTTTCCTGCTTGCGATAGCGTATCTTCACAATTATGTCAGAGCGTCCTAAAGTACGCTCCTGATTTACAAGATTCCAATCTTTCAACCACATTTCTGTTTTTTCCAACGATGAAAGAGAAGCCAACATTACTTCATTATTTTCAGGATCAATCTCTTTCACAAATACAGGACGATTCAGATGAATGCCCAAACCGCGTCTCTGCCCAATAGTATAAAAGGGATAGCCCTCATGCCAGGCAATAAAGTTCCCCTTTTCATCGACAAATCTTCCTCTTCTGATTCTGTCAGACCAAGTCTGTTTATCGCTGCCCGATGTCTGACTATTGTTGATTGATGCCTCACTATTACTGACCGACATCTGACCATTTCTGACCAACCAGTCTTTTAAAAAGGTCCGATAGTCCATCGGGCAAAAACAGACACCAATACTATCCTTTTTGGTTGCCACCTTTCGAAAACCATGTTCAGCAGCCCAGGCACGGGCTTCAGCTTTCGTAATATCGCCCATCGGCAACAGCATCCTATTAAGAATATCCTGTTTCAATCCCCATAAGAAGAAGGTTTGATCCTTATCCGAATCGGCGGCATACGTTATATAAAAGGTTTCATTTAGTTGTATATTCTGTGCATAGTGTCCGGTAGCAATATAAAAAACTCCCATTTCATCGGCAATCTTAGCAAGCAAAGGCCATTTCAGGTAATTATTGCACAAGGTACAGGGGACCGGAGTACGTCCTGCCAGGTATTCCTGCACAAAATATTCAATAATCTGCCGGGCAAATATTTCACGGGCATCGTATGTTATATGCCGTATTCCTAAACGTTCTGCCAAATTACGGGCATCTTCCAGGTATTCTGTCGAACCATTCAATTCATAAAAACGAAAGGTTACCCCGATTACTTCATAACCGGCTTCCAGCAATCGCATAGCAGCAACAGAGCTATCTGTACCGCCACTCATTCCAAGCAATACGCGTTTGTTTTCCTCTATCATGCTGCAAAATTAAGTATTTTCCCGTATCTTTGTCAGTTAAAGCCTAAAAGAGAATGAAAGAGAGACCAACTAACGGACAAGTTATAATCGTTTTCACAGAGCATCCGATACTCGGCATATTACTGATTCCGTATATTGCGGAAAGGCTGAACGATGGCACCTTGCAATTAGTGGAGCAAGCGTTTCACGCCTCTCCGGAAGCTATGAGCATAATGAGCGAAGCGGAAAGACAAGCTATCGATATCGCTTCATACTATACAGAAAAGTATCTGATGGGCCTCTACTCCCGTGAAAAAACAGTATCACGCTTTCTACATAAGCTATCCGAAGATCCGGAACGAATTAAAAATAATATTCGCCCGTTCATCGAAAAGAAGCTGTTGGAGATGCTGGCGTTGATACGGGAAAATGGACTGCCTTTTTATCAGAAACAAGCCGGTAGCAAAATCTTATACGCCCATCATATTTATCATATCAACCCTCACGACGTAGAAATTCGCGTAACGTTTCATGTTGACAGTAAAACGTTCCGTTATCAGTTGCAGTGTTATTATGAAGGGCAACCGTTCTCTTTGAGTGAGTTAAAACCGGTAGTTGTACTGACCTCCTCGCCGGCCACTCTATTATTGGGAATGGAGTTATATTTCTTTCCGCACATTGAAAGCGCACGTATCTTACCTTTCACAAAGAAAAGATCGATTAGCGTAGACGCTTTGCAGATTGAGAAATACATAGACAACATCGTTATTCCAATTGCACGTTATCACGATATCGAGACTCACGGTTTGAATATTACTGAAGAAGAATGTGCCTGTGAAGCTGTTCTCTCATTCGAAGATGCCACATACAACGGACAAGCATTGCAACTTGTCTTCCGCTATGGAGACCAGACATTTGCACCAGATAGTGCTAATGAAATGAAGAAAATCATTTATCGGAAAACATCCGGTGAAATCGGCTTTTTCCCGCGTAATATTACAGTGGAAGAACAAGCAGTCCAACTCTTAACGAATGCCGGTCTGCAACAACTCAATGCCACACACTTCCAACTATCCGCCAAAGCTCCGGAAAAGACAATTGTCGAATGGATCAACAATCATCGGGAGATGTTGCAGCAATCCTTTCACCTTACCAGTAATGTAGGGAATGCATTATATTGTCTGGATGAGATACGCATCGAGCAAAGCTGCGACGATGAGGTTGACTGGTTTGAACTGCACATCACTGTTGTTATCGGTAATCTGCGCATTCCTTTTTCACGTTTCCGCAAACATATCCTCGAAGAAAAGCGGGAATATCTGCTACCTGACGGGCGTATGATTCTCCTGCCTGAAGAGTGGTTCAGCAAATATGCGAACTTACTGGAGATGGGAGTACAAACAGAAAAAGGAATTCGGTTGAAACATGCATTTATAGGTGCCGTACAGACAGCTTTGGGTGAGGATGGAGTGAAAAAATTCCCCGCGAAGCAGCAAATACATAACGTTGCCGTACCAAGAACGCTTAAAGCAACGTTACGTCCCTATCAGCAGAAAGGATTCTCGTGGATGGTACACCTCCATAAACAAGGATTTGGCGAATGCCTGGCAGATGACATGGGACTCGGGAAGACGCTTCAAACTCTTACCCTGCTACAGTACATATATAAGCCATCCGCTCCCAAACAACCCGCTACCCTAATTGTAGTCCCCACATCGCTACTTCACAACTGGCGACGGGAAGCCAAGCGCTTTACAGGGCTCTCAATGATGGAATACAACAACACCGTGGCTATAGACAAGAAACGTCCGGAAAAATTCTTCGGTCATTTTCACTTGATCTTTACTACGTATGGCATGATGAGAAATAACATTGATATACTCTCTTCCTACCGTTTCGAATACGTTGTGCTCGATGAAAGCCAGAATATCAAGAATAGCGAATCGCTCACCTTCCGGTCGGCAATTCAACTGCAAAGCAAACACCGACTCGCACTAACAGGTACTCCTATCGAAAACTCATTAAAGGACCTGTGGGCTCAATTTCATTTTATACAACCGGACTTACTGGGCACGGAAAGTGCTTTCCAAAAGCAGTTCATAATGCCGATTCGCCAGGGAAACGAACGCGTACGAGTGCAGTTGCAACAACTGACTGCCCCATTCATCCTCCGCAGAAGCAAGAAAGAGGTAGCTCCGGAACTTCCTGAACTTACGGAAGAAACAATCTACTGCGACATGACTGAAGAGCAGAACACGTGTTACGAACAGGAGAAAAACAGCCTGCGAAACATACTTCTCCAGCACCCTCAAAGTACGAACAGGCTCCATTCATTTAGTGTACTAAATGGCATTTTGCGTTTACGACAACTCTCTTGTCATCCGCAACTCATTCTTCCTGATTATACCGGAACATCCGGAAAAACCGCACAGATAATCGAAACATTCGATACATTACAAAGCGAAGGACACAAAGTCCTAATTTTCTCTTCATTCGTCAAACATCTGGAGGTCTTGGCTGAAGCTTTCCGAGAACGAGGCTGGAAATATGCCCTATTAACAGGAGCAACCAACAACCGGCCTTCCGAAATCGCCCATTTCACCGAGCAAAAAGATGTTCAGGCATTCCTTATTTCACTAAAAGCAGGGGGTGTGGGACTCAATCTTACACAAGCCGACTATGTATTTATCATAGATCCCTGGTGGAATCCTGCCGCCGAATCGCAAGCCATCGCCCGTGCCCATCGTATCGGTCAAGACAAACAGGTGATTGCCTATCGCTTCATTACACAAAACAGCATTGAGGAAAAGATTCTGCATCTGCAAGATGAGAAACGAAAACTGGCGGAAACATTTGTTGCCGACAGTGAGTCATTGCCTATATTAAGCAATGAGCAATGGGTAGACTTACTCTAAATAATACATTAAGCCTCAATCTATCACAGAGGTGTGTAAAATGTATTATTTCATCGTATTCCTGAATTTTTTTATCCATACACTCTTATTTTATCCAGTTACCTTTGCCACTGTGAAAATTATAAATAACCCGAAATAATAAATGTATGAAAAACAGGAGCATTACCTACCTATTACTATTTGGTATTTGCAGCATGTTGGCAATCATGCAATCATGCCAAAAAACAGACGACCTGGAAGCAGACATCAATTCTCTGAAAGACCGTGTCGCTGCTTTGGAAAAAGCAACGGAAGGACTGAATACTTCATTTGCCAGTCTGCAAGCCCTTATGCAAAAAAACAAAATCATTATCGGAATTACTCCGACCAAAGATGGTTTAGGATATTTGCTGGAACTTAGTGACGGAACAAGTATTAAAGTCATGGAGAGTGAAGCTGTACAAGCGTCTGTCCCTGAATTTTCCGTAGACGAAGAAGGCTACTGGATATATAAAACAAGTAATGATACAGATTTCAAATACCTACCAGGAGTCGATGGAGAGAAAGTATCAGCATGGCCCCGTGATGGAGAAGGCAATGTGGTGGCAACTCCATTAATCAGCGTATCTTCCAGTGGATATTGGCAAGTGAGTTACGATAATGGACAAACATATACAAGCTTAGGAACTAAGGCCGAAGGTGGAAGTCAGGGAGGAACCAGCATATTCAGTAAGGTAGAATATAATGAAGCAAACCATACTTTCTCATTCACCCTAGCTGATGGTGAAAAAACATATACTTTCCCAGTAGACGACAGCTTCGGACTAATCATTTATGGTCTCAATGATGCTGACAGTGAACAAGCTGTGCAAGTTTTTGCCCCCAATGAGAGCCATAAAGAGTATAAAGTAGAACAGAATGACGTGCAACAAGCTGCAATACAAGCTCCTAAAGGATGGGATGTTCTTTTATCCGAGAACTTATTAACTATCACACCACAAGCAACTGTTGTAAAAGACGTAGAAGAAACAATTAAGATTGTACTTACTTCATCAAAGAATTATATCCGTATTGTTTCTATTGAAGTGAAACAACTTTCCAATGAAACCGGAGCAGAAGCCTGGCAACAATTTGTAAACGCAGATCAACAGAATGTATTATTGGACTTTTCATACGCCGGATATAAACATGGTGAAATAGCACCTCCTGAAATAGAAACATTAATAGCACAAGGATATAAGGTATACGATGTTACAGATCCCCAATATGGGGCTATCCCCAACGACGGCAAATCTGACAGAGCAGCTTTCATGAAGGTACTGGAAAAAATAGCAAGAGAAACAAAGCAAGAAGATCTCAATAATATGACAGATCGATATATTAAGGAAAACGCTAAAGCTATTATCTACTTCCCAGAAGGGAATTATATTCTACAAGATGAGGATTCTAAGGATCGCAGGATTCGTATATCGATGAGTGATATTGTTTTAAAAGGAGCCGGAAGAAACAAAACAACACTCGAAATGACTGCTGCAAATAATTCTCCCAAACCTACTGAGGAAATGTGGAATGCTCCTGTTATGATGGAGTTCAAACATAATACAGGATTAGGAGAATCAATTGGTGCTATCACTGAAGACGCTCCCATAGGCAGCAAAACCATAACGGCCAGTTTAACAGGAGTAAGTGCGGGCAGTTGGGTATGTCTCGTACTGGGAACCCCCAAGTTGGGAAACACGGATAATGATGTTATTAATTCCGAACTATCGCCTTATCAATGGCAAGATATTAAGGTACAACAAGGCATTACTCCCAATATCAAAACAAATGGTATTCAAATATTCGAATACCATCAGATTGAAAAGATTAGTGGTAACAGTATTACCTTTAAAGAACCCATCATGCATGCTATTAATAAAGATTGGGGATGGAATGTACATAAATTCGCCAATTATGCCAATGTTGGCGTAGAAGACCTTACATTTAAAGGACATGCCAAAGAGAAGTTTATTCATCACGGCTCTGACATAGATGACGGTGGTTTTAAGCTTATCGATTTTGTACGTCTGACCAATTCATGGATGCGCCGGGTTAATTTTGAAAGTGTTAGTGAAGCCATGTCAATCACAAGTTCTGCCAATTGTTCTGCTTATGACATCACTATTGGTGGTAATCGTGGACATGCTTCTATCCGCTCGCAAGCTTCTTCCCGTATCTTTATTGGAAAAGTAACTGAAAGCAGCAATGGCTACACACTTAGAAAAGGAGAAGGTGAAAGCACATTGATGGAATATAAAACAAACGTTGGTCAATATCACGCTTGCGGTGTTTCAAAGCAAAGCATGGGTGCTGTAATATGGAATGTGAGATGGGGAGATGATTCTTGCTTTGAATCACATGCTACACAGCCACGTGCAACATTGATTGACTGCTGTACTGGCGGTT
>OBWH01000336.1_pt1 | contig 11491 bp, 6 predicted proteins | sample 1476391 | NCBI WGS metagenome assembly OBWH01 (sample SAMEA2580086, study PRJEB22360) | human gut metagenome | biome: human gut; feature: human-associated habitat; material: faeces | place: Denmark | collected 2008/2010
CTATACCGTCATCATACGAGAACCATGCCTCGTCGACCGTATAGCGTTTTCCCTCCTCGGCTGCTTTACGAAAATAAAGCGGTTCCAGTTTATCGCTGACATAGCAAGTCAGCGTATCGCGCATTTTAAAGAAAAAATCCGTTTTCTTGCTGCCCACAGAAAGAAGATTGAAACGGTAGGCCGGCTGGAAGCGGTAAGTAGTAGCATTAGTAGTCAAGCTTGCCAGCCCTACTTTCTTCCAGATAAATTTCCAGTTGAAATACAAATCGTACATAACATGTTCGCCCGACTGAAACGCTTCGTTCTTAGCCACGCATTGAGCCTGCACAGGCATTATGCTGCACAGACACAGAAGTCCGGCCAGCAAAAACAATCCTGCAGCCCGCTTCCGTTTAATAACTATATCCCCTACCGCTGTTACGGTTGCTGTTGTTGCGGTTATTCTGGCTTTTCTTCTTTTTCTTGTCTTCATCTGGCTTTTGTTTTTTCAGTTCATCCGGTTTTTGCTTATCCAACGGTTTTTCTTTTACGTTCCAGTCCTGAATCAAATCAAAATTGGCCTTAAATTCCAATACCTGCGGATAGTAATAAACCATTTCGGGCTGGCGCCTGGCAGCATAATCACCGGTATCCCATACACCATTCCCATTTGTATCATTAATGAGCCGGGCTCCATATTTACCCGGATTCAAATAATAAAAATCCGCTTTTCCTTCTACAACCGGAACAGTACGTACCACCTTGTCCTGAGCATCCAGCAATTCTACAAATGCAGTAGAATCAGCTCCGGTAATGTTGAAAAATATCTGTCCGTACTCTTCCAGTTTCTTTACAGTAAACTCCTTCTTCACTTTATCGGTAAACAAACCGTACAACCCGTGAAAAGCAGTCGAGTCCACTTCAAAAACGTAACTTTCACCCGGTTTCCAGTCTGCATACAGATTATAACGTTTCAAATCCAACGAATCCCGCATAAAGTCAAACGGCACATCCTGCCATAGCGTATCGACCTTCTGCCTTACATGCAAGGCAGTATCATTAAAGCCGGCTACCGGTTCCGTAAAGCTCAATGTGATATAGTCGTATACATCCATTGCCGAAGGCGCATACACATCCATTGCAAGGAAAGGAGTCGGTTCCGGCTCTTCTTCACCCTTTTTCCTTCTTTTCTTCTTCTCCTTCTCGGCTTTTTCCTTCTCTTCCAGTTTCTTTTCCTGCAGTTTCTGCCAGCTTACCTTCGATACGATTCTCAAAGTATCTGTCCGGGGAACCAACTGATTCAAAGTATCTGTATACAAATAACTCAAGCTCATCCTCAATGTATCTTGCTGATAAAGCAAAGAATCTTTTATCCAATAGTGAATCGTGTCGTTCCTCCCGGTTGTCTGCTCAATGACAAAAGCATCCTTTTCATCGAAATTCAACCCTTTCATCAGCGGCAGACTGTCGGCAGGAGCCGTAAAATAAAAAGAGAATTTTTCCGGAGTAAGACGTTCCGTTTTCATAAGACGCTGTGAGAAGGTTTTTTCCTTGAAACTGCGCAACAGCACATCATCCGGCAGGAAATGGGTATATTGTCTCTCTACAATCGTATCTACGGTCAAAGAGTCTCTCCACAAGGTATCCTGGCGCATACGCCTTTCCATGGAAGGGATAATAACGGAGTCATTAAAAGCTATGACCTCCGTAGACTGGGAAAATTTAAAATTCTGGTCGGCATCCATTAAAGCATAAATACGATATTTGCCAGGAGAGACTCCACGAATGGAAAACTGTCCACGGCTATCCGTACGGCCTACACGGTCGAAAGGCAACGTGGTAAATGCCGAATCGGCTAAATTGGCATGTAATCCTACCAGTACCCCCTTTACCGGTTCCAAATTCGATGCATCAAGCAACGTACCGGCAATGGCCATTGAATCAAGCTCTGCTCCGGTAGAAAATGTATAGGTAAACCCCTGCATCGGGTTTCCTTCATTATTATCCTGAATCGCGTCGGCAAAATCGATAGTATACGTAGTATTAGCCTTTAACGTATCTTGCAGGTTGACCACTACCCTTTTACCGTTTGCCTTTATTTCCGGTTGCTGCACTTGAGGAGGTGAAATAACCACTTTTTCATTGGCTTTCTCCAGTTTGATAAACTCATCGAACTCAATAGAGATTTTACTCTTTTTGTTATGGAGTGCACCCGGCAGGGGAGAACCGGTGACAAAACGAGGCGGTTCCTCATCAATCGGACCACCCTCCAGACGGCCCACACTGGCACAGGAATATAAAACAGCCACACTTACAGCTGCCCCTAACAACCGACGTACAAACGGTTTCATCTTAATATGATGCTTGCAATCTAACATGATGCAAAAATAAAGGTTATCCTGCAATTAGCAGTATGCTTTACAGTATTTTAATCAAAAAACAAATATTTCCTTCAAGTATATATAAAACATAGTTAAAAATGAGGGAAATTCATACCTTATATACGGAGAAAAGAATAATTTTGCGACCGAAAACTAAACATTATAATTTAGTTTTCACCGTTATCCTTCTTCTATGATTTACACACAAAAGCTTCGGATTAACTAGAATAAAATTATACAGAGAATAAAAGAGTATGAAGAGTAGATTAGTATTATTGGCATGTTGCCTGGCACTGCTCAGCAGTTGTGGACAAGGTGACAAAAGCACGGGAAAAGCACCCGAATTTGCAGTGATTACAGTAGAAACAACCACTGCCAACCTGACAAACAGTTATCCGGCTACTATTAAAGGTAAACAAGATGTGGAAATCCGTCCGATGGTAAGCGGTTTCATCACCAAATTACATGTGGACGAGGGTTCCGTCGTACACAAAGGACAAGTATTGTTCAGCATCGACCCTGTACAATACCAGGCTGCAGTAAATTCGGCCAAGGCTGCGGTTGAAACGGCAAAAGCCGCTGTAAACACACAAGAACTTACTGTGAGCAACAAACGCACGTTGAACCAAAAGAACATCATCAGCGATTACGACCTGCAAATGGCTGAAAACCAGTTGGCACAAACCAAAGCACAATTGGCACAAGCGGAAGCGCAACTGATCAATGCTCAAAACAACCTGTCATACACCAGTGTAACAAGCCCCAGCGACGGTATAGTAGGTACTATCCCCTACCGTGTAGGTAGTTTGGTAAGCCCCTCCATGGCCACCCCGTTGACCACAGTTGCCGACATCTCCGAAATGTTCGCTTATTTCTCCATGACCGAAAGACAGCTCCTGTCACTGATACGCGAAGGCGGAAGCACCAAGGATATTCTGGCAAAGATGCCTCAGGTACAATTGCAACTGATTGACGGAACCATGTATGCCGACAGTGGTCGTGTAGAAACCATCAGCGGCGTTATCGACCAGACTACAGGTGCAGTAAATATGCGTGCCCTCTTCCCCAACAAACACAACATTCTGCGTAGCGGCGGTACAGGAAACGTAGTATTCCCCAATCCGATGGAGAATGTAATCATGATTCCTCAATCGGCCACCACAGAAATACAGGACAAGAAATTCGTATTCGTTGCACAACCTGACAACACGCTGAAAAATACCGAAATACAGGTATTCAGCCTGAATGATGGCAAATATTTTTACGTTACAGGCGGCTTGAAGGCCGGCGATAAAATCGTGATAGAAGGCGTACAGAACCTGAAAGATGGACAAAGCATCACTCCTATCACTCCTGAAGAGAAAGAGGCTGAATATCAGAAAGCCCTCAAAGACCAAAAAGAAGGTAATATCCAAACTGCGTTCAATTAACATTTAACGCCCCTAATCATTAAGTAACATGAAATTAGATAGATTTATTAATCGTCCGGTACTATCTACGGTAATCTCCATCCTGATAGTAATCCTGGGACTTATTGGTCTGGCAACGCTGCCTATCACCCAATATCCGGACATTGCACCACCGACGGTATCGGTACGCGCCACTTACCAGGGTGCCAACGCCCAAACGGTGTTGAACTCTGTCATTGCGCCGCTGGAAGACCAAATCAACGGTGTGGAGAACATGATGTACATGACTTCCAGTGCATCCAATAACGGTTCCGCCGAAATTTCCATTTACTTCAAACAGGGTACAGACCCGGATATGGCAGCCGTTAACGTACACCGCGTTTCCATGGCTCAGGGTTTGCTACCGGCCGAGGTAACCAAAGTCGGTGTGACTACGCAGAAGCGACAGACATCCATGTTGATGGTATTCTCCATTTACGATGAGAAAGACCAGTACGACATCGAATTCCTTGAGAACTATGCCAACATCAACCTTATTCCGGAAGTAAAGCGTGTAAACGGTGTGGGTGATGCCACCGTGCTCGGTCAGGACTACTCCATGCGTATCTGGCTGAAACCGGATGTAATGGCACAATACAAGTTGATCCCTAACGATGTAGCCGGTGCACTGGCCGAACAAAATATCGAAGCGGCTCCCGGACAGTTTGGTGAACGCGGCAACCAAAGCTTCCAATACACCATCCGCTACAAAGGCCGTCTTCAACAGCCGGAAGAATTTGAGAATATCGTAATCAAAGCCCTTGAGAACGGTGAAGTTCTCCGTTTGAAAGACATTGCCGATATTGAACTCGGACGTCTGTCCTACAACTTCAATAATACGGTAAACGGCCATAAGGCAGTATCCTGTATCGTATACCAGATGGCAGGAACCAATGCTACGCAGACTATCAGTGACCTGGAAGAAGTACTTGGAAAAGCATCCGAAACGCTGCCTTCCGGTTTGAAAATCAATATCGCCCAAAGTGCCAATGACTTCCTGTTCGCTTCTATCCATGAAGTAATCAAAACATTGATTGAGGCGTTCATCCTCGTGTTCATCGTAGTGTATATCTTCCTGCAAGACATGCGCTCTACGCTGATTCCTGCCATTGCCATTCCGGTAGCTTTGATTGCTACTTTCTTCGTACTGCAACTGATCGGCTTCAGTATTAACCTGCTGACACTCTCGGCTATGGTGCTTGCCATCGCAATTGTAGTGGATGACGCCATAGTTGTCGTCGAAGGTGTCCATGCCAAGCTCGACCAGGGATATAAATCGGCACGGACTGCATCTATCGACGCCATGAGCGAGCTGGGCGGCGCTATCATTTCCATTACATTAGTGATGATGTCCGTGTTTGTGCCGGTAAGTTTCATGGGTGGTACAGCCGGTACATTCTACCGCCAGTTCGGTCTTACAATGGCCATCGCCATCGGTTTCTCCGCATTGAACGCCTTGACACTGAGTCCGGCCTTGTGTGCCATCTTCCTGAAACCGCACAACAGTGATGCCACCATGAAAGAACGCATCGGTGTCGCAACTAAAGAGGCACGTAAAATCATGATAGCCCGTTATGTGGATTCTATCGGCAGAATGATGCGTCCCGGCCTTACACTGCTCTTTACTACAATCGCCATTTTGGGTATGATTTTCGGTTTGTTCAACTTTGAGAACCATCCTGTACTCTGTCTGGTAATGATCGTTATCAGCGTATTGGCATTAGCAGGTATGACTACGGATAAGTTCAAACACTCTTTCAACGCATCCTACGACTCCATCCTGGGTAAATACAAGAAACAAGTGCTCCGCTTTATCCAGAAGAAATGGCTCTCCGGCGGTATTGTGGTAGGTTCCATTGTACTGTTGATGGTGTTTATGAACATCACACCGACAGGTATGGTGCCCAACGAAGACACCGGTACCATCATGGGTGTAGTAACGCTTCCTCCCGGTACTTCACAAGAACGTGCCATGGAAGTGCTGAACCGTGTAGACAGTCTCGTTGCAGCCGACCCAGCGGTAGAATCGCGTACGGTAATTTCCGGTTTCAGCTTCATCGGTGGTCAGGGACCTTCCTACGGTTCGCTCATTATCAAGCTGAAAAATTGGGAAGAACGTTCCACTATGCAGAATTCAACGGTAGTTTACGCCACACTTTTCATGCGTGCGCAAAAAATCATCAAGGAAGCACAGGTACTGTTCTTTGCTCCGCCTATGATTCCGGGTTATTCGGCATCCAGCGATATCGAACTGAACATGCAGGATAAAACCGGTGGCGACCTGAACCACTTCTTCGATGTAGTGAACGACTATACTGCCGCACTGGAAGCACGTCCGGAAATCAACTCCGCAAAGACCAGTTTCAACCCTAACTTCCCGCAATATATGTTGGATATTGATGCTGCTGCCTGTAAGAAAGCAGGTCTCAGCCCAAGCGACATCCTCAGCACCATGCAGGGATATTTCGGTGGACTTTACGCTTCTAACTTCAACAGCTTCGGTAAAATGTACCGTGTCATGATTCAGGCAGAACCGAATGCAACCAAAAATCTGGAATCACTCTCCAGCATCAAGGTACGTAACGGCAATGAGATGGCTCCCATCACCCAGTTCGTATCCGTCAAGAAGGTATACGGTCCGGATATCATCAGCCGTTTCAACCTTTACACATCCATGAAAGTGATGGTGGCTCCCGCCAGCGGTTATACATCCGGTCAGGCACTTGCTGCCATTGCAGAAGTGGCCAAAGAGAACCTGCCTGCCGGTTTTGCCTACGAACTCGGCGGTATGGCACGTGAGGAAGCCGAAACCAGCGGTAGCACAACCGGTTTGATTTTTGTGCTCTGTTTCGTATTCGTTTACCTGTTGTTGAGTGCGCAATATGAAAGTTATATTCTTCCGCTCTCCGTATTGCTCTCCGTACCATTCGGATTGTTGGGTAGCTTCCTGTTTGTCAGCGGTATCGGTTCATTGGGTAACATTCCTGCATTGAAAATGATTTTGGGAACCATGTCTAACGACATCTACATGCAGATTGCACTTATCATGCTGATGGGTCTGTTGGCCAAGAACGCCATCCTGATCGTAGAGTTCGCCCTCGACCGCCGCAAAATGGGTATGAGCATTACATGGGCTGCCGTGCTGGGTGCCGCCGCCCGTCTGCGTCCTATCCTGATGACTTCTCTGGCAATGATTGTCGGTCTGCTCCCGTTGATGTTTGCTTCCGGTGCAGGAGCCAACGGTAACCGTACACTGGGAACTTCGGCTATCGGCGGTATGTTAATCGGTATGATTCTGCAGATATTCATCGTACCTGCCCTGTTCGTTGCTTTCCAATATCTCCAGGAGAAGGTTAAACCGATGGAATGGGAAGATGTGGATAACTCGGATGCAGAACCTGAGATTGAACAATATACAAAATAGTGATTAGCGTTTAACGATTAATGGATAGTGGACATCCACAAGCAAAATACTAATTATTAAACACTAACCGCTAAACACTGTTCGATAGTTTATCATGAAGAAAATAATAATTCTGATGTGCGCAACTGCTTTATTGAGCAGTTGCCATATCTACAAATCATACGACAGACCCGAAGATATTACAGTAGAAGGCCTATATCGGGACACCATTGCCGGTGGCGATACACTTGCCGCAGATACTGCCAATTTCGGTAATCTGCCCTGGAAAGAAGTGTTTACGGATGCACAGTTACAGACACTTATCGAACAGGCATTGACCAACAATGCCGACCTTCGCAGTGCTGCACTCACCGTAAAGCAGGCTCAGGCAGCACTGATGTCCGCACGTCTGGCTTATGCTCCCATGCTGGCTCTCTCTCCGCAAGGAACAGTAAGCAGCTTCGACAAAGGTAAAGCCACACAGACGTATTCGCTTCCTGTGACGGCAAGCTGGCAGATAGATCTGTTCGGTCAGTTGCTGAACCCCAAGCGTAAGGCTCAAGTCTCACTGAAACAGACACAGTTCTATGAACAGGCTGTACAGACACAAGTGATTGCAAACGTAGCCAATATGTACTATACGCTGCTAATGCTCGACCGCCAGTTGCAAATAAGCGAAAGCACCTGTGACATCCTGAAACGCAACCTTGAAACCGTAGAAGCAATGAAAGAGGCTGCTATGGCTAACAGTGCAGCCGTAGAGCAAAGCCGCACCGCCTATGCACAAGTACTGGCTTCCCTGCCCGATATCCGCCAAAGCATCCGTGAAACGGAAAACGCACTATGCCTGATGCTGAACCAACCCGCACAGAGCATTGCACGTGGTACATTGGAACAGCAGCAGTTACCTGCCGAATTCTCTACCGGTATTCCTTTGCAACTGCTGTCCAACCGTCCCGATGTAAAAGCTGCTGAAATGTCACTGGCAGCAAGCTACTACGACACCAACAGCGCACGTGCAGCCTTCTATCCGCAAATCACCTTAAGCGGTTCTGCCGGATGGACCAACAGTGCAGGTTCCGCTATTATCAATCCAGGAAAGCTGCTGGCATCCGCTATCGGTTCGCTCACACAACCTCTGTTCTACCGCGGTGCCAACATTGCCCGGTTGAAACAAGCAAAGGCACAGGAAGAGCAAGCCAAAATCCAGTTCCAGACCACACTGCTCAAGGCCGGAAATGAAGTAAGCAATGCTTTGTATCAATATCAAATGACCTCGGACAAAGCCATTTCACGTGAAATTCAAGTGAATTCTGCCCGTAAAGCTGCGGAAGATACAAAAGAATTGTTTAACTTAGGCACGTCAACCTATTTGGAAGTCTTGTCCGCCGAACAGTCTTACCTCAGCGCACAGCTTTCGGAAGTGGCCGACACCTTCGACCGCATGCAGTCTGTAATCAGCCTGTATCAAGCATTGGGCGGAGGAAGAGAATAATATCAGTTACGGGTTATGGGTTATAAGTTATTTTTGACGGCTCATCTCCCATAACTCATAACTTATAATTTATAACTCATAACTAATTACTATGATTAGTCCATTAGCATCTGTAGATTCTACCGCAAAAATCGGTAAGAATGTAACCATTCAGCCTTTCGCTTACATCGAAGGAGATGTGGAAATCGGTGACGACTGTGTGATTATGTCAAATGCAAGTATCCTCAAGGGTACGCGTTTAGGTAAAGGAAATAAAGTACACCATGGTGCCGTACTGGGTAGTGAACCGCAAGATTTTCATTACACAGGCGAAGCAAGTCGGTTGATTATCGGTGACAACAACGACATTCGTGAAAATGTGGTTATCAGCCGTGCCACGCACGAAAGCGGATGTACGCGCATTGGCGATAGTAACTATCTAATGGACGGTGTTCACCTCTGCCACGACGTACAAGTAGGCAATCACTGTGTACTGGGAATTAAGAGCACGGTGGCTGGCGACTGCCACATAGACGACTGTACAATCCTGAGCAGTAATGTTATCCTACATCAGAATTGCCACATAGGCAGTTGGGTATTGATTCAGGCAGGTTGCCGCATCTCAAAAGATGTACCGCCTTATGTTATAATGAACGGCAATCCGGAAGAATATCACGGTATCAATGCGGTGGTACTCCAGCATAAGCATCAGGTTACCGAGCGTATTCTGCGCCATATAGTCAATGCTTACCGCCTGGTATATCAAGGGAATTTCAGCATACAGGACGCTTTACAGAAGATTGAAGATCAGGTTCCGATGAGTGATGAGATACATAATATCATCAACTTTATCCGTAACTCAAAAGGTATTGTAAAGTAAACCTCGGCATATAAGAAAAAAGGCTTGCAGAAGTCCTGTGAATAAGACATCTGCAAGCCTATATTTTATATACCGGTTTTATTACTATTCAGAGTATTATAACCCTCGTACCTACTTGAAACGCAACATCCCAAAAAATTCCGGACAATGGAAGTTCGGCTTTTCCAAATCAATGGGATTCCATGACAGGAAATGAGGAGTCTGCAACTTATCACCGCATTTATAGAAATTGGCACGAATGGCCTTACCGTCCAATGAGGTGATATTATGCATAAAGAAAGCGGAATAAGGTATCACCAAAGCCACTTCCCAACTGCAATCTCCTATCCGTTCCTCAAAATCTTCCTGCCCCAAAGAAGACCAACGCTGCACTTTATCAAGCACTTCCTGCGGTGCATGTTGACGGTTGGAGCGTCCTGCTCCCGCACCGATAAGCAATCTTCCAACACAGTTACATTCCATATTATAATATACTCCGTCTCCGGCAGGAATAGAAAAGAACTCCACACAGGCATCTTCCCAAACCGGCCCGTTGTCTTTGCCCGCTACTGCGCGTACGCTGGCTTCTTTCACTTTATAATGAATCAGGATAGCGTTGTCCGTATAAGCAATACGGAACTTTACGTCCGGACAGTATGGATATGCCGCCCAATTCACTGTATTAACCGGCTGAAAAGCCACTTTTTCTTCATCCAAAAGAGCAGGCACCGCTTCTACCGGTATATTTGCCATACTCACTTTCTTGACATCCAGTTCTTTCATCATCTTATTTTTAGGAGTTAATGCGAATAAGGGTAAGACACAGCAACCCATCATCGCCGCCATTATACACCTTTTCAAATGCATGAAGCTATGAATTTCTGCATTTCCGGAGTATGTTCTTCTACGCTTTGAAGCAGTTTGAATTGAGCCTTTGTGCGCACCAGGTTATGTTCCGGATATTGAATTTTATAATAAGTATCGCCATTGATATAGTCGGCCAGGAAACGCACGCACTGCATATAAGGGAACAGAGCAGCCGCATAGGGCAGGTTCTCTATCTCTACCGGCAGCAGGAAAGATTTGGCCGATTCCAGATAGCCTTTTGTGAATGCCTTGAATATTTCCATATTGAAATTCACATTCGCAAGGTCTTTATCATCTTCCAAACCGGTATTGGCTCCCGAACGCAGGAAATCGCCAAAGTCGGAAAAGACGAAACTGGGCATTACGGTATCGAGGTCGATGACACAAAGTACATTGCCACTTTCGTCAAACATCATATTATTGACTTTCGTATCACAATGGCAAACCCGCTTAGGTAACTTGCCTTCACGATGCAGGCGCTCCGCTTTGCACATTTCTTCTGCACGGCGCTCTATCTCATCCAGAAAATACCGTACTTCCTTTACACGTCCGGCAGCATCGGCCGCCACGGCATCGCGAAGCTGTTTCAAACGGAATTCCATATTATGGAAGTCGGGAATCGTCTCGCCCAGTTTATCGGGAATATCGGCAAGCATTGCCTGGAAATTACCGAAAGCTACGCCTGCATAATACGAATATTCGGAGTTAACCGTTTCGTAGGTCCTTGCATTGGGAATAAACGCCATGACACGCCAATAACTCTCACCATCATGCCAATAAGTCTTTCCTGTATCGGCAGGAAAGAAATGCAGCACCTTACGTTCAATGTCTTTCTCGCCTTTCTCTTCCAGTTTCTTACGGATATGAGTGGTTACGGCATTGATATTGGCCTGCAACATTTCTACGTTTTGGAAAATGGCATGATTGATACGCTGCAATACATAATCAGGGGCATCAGCCTCGAGAGTGCTTACTTTATAGGTGTCATTAATAAGACCGGCCCCTAAAGGATTGATTTCTTGAACTGTACCCTGCAATTGAAAATGAGATACGATAGATAAAAGGTCTTTCATGATAATA
>OBWH01000341.1_pt1 | contig 11340 bp, 5 predicted proteins | sample 1476391 | NCBI WGS metagenome assembly OBWH01 (sample SAMEA2580086, study PRJEB22360) | human gut metagenome | biome: human gut; feature: human-associated habitat; material: faeces | place: Denmark | collected 2008/2010
GACCACCCTCAGTCCGTTTGATGACGGACAGCTCCCGCCAGCGGGAGCCAGTGCATTTTCCGCAAGGAGGGAATCATGGCCGTGACAACCAAGCCCGAACCCAAGCGCCATGACTTTGCGGCCGGCGAGACCGGACGCGGCCCCTCCATACCTTCCAATGGCCTGGCCAATGATCCGAAAGCCGGTCAATGGGATGGCCGGCGCATGTCCAAGCGTATGATTGCCGACTACAAGACCTTCATCGTCACCGACGGCGAAGGCGTGCGCAACTCCATCTATGTTTCCGGTTGCCCTTTCCACTGCGTCAATTGCTTCAACGCCTCCATCTGGGATTTCCAGGCCGGCCACGAGTACACGCAGAAACTCGAAGACAAGATCATCGAAGATCTCAAAGCCCCATGGGTGCAAGGCATTACGTTTCTTGGTGGCGAGCCGTTCCTCAACACCCCTGTGCTAGTACCTCTCGCACAGCGCATTCGCAAGGAATTCGGTCATACCAAAGATATCTGGTCATGGACCGGCTACACGTGGGAAGAACTCATGCGGCCGGGTGAAACCCCAGACAAACTCGAACTGCTGCACCTTATCGACATCCTTGTCGACGGTCGCTATCTCAAAGACCAAAAAGACTCGTTGTTGCAATTCCGCGGTTCCAGAAACCAACGCATCCTTGACGTGCCCAAATCCCTTGCGGCCGGCAAGCCCATCATCTGGGCCAAACTGCACGATCAGGAACGCGACATTCCTTCTATTTATCTGAAAGATCGCGAAGCCGGCGAAGACCATCAAGCCTCGTAGTAGCTTTTCATTAACTCGCACTCAGCAATATCGTCGAAACTGTTGGGAAACGCCCTTCCCGTGAGCGAAATCACCTCTGCCCGCGTCATGTTGGGTAGGTGGTCGGACTAATATTCCGTAAGAAGTAGCCGGGCGAAGCCGTCCGCAGGGTATCTGCCAGCCGTCCCGAAACGGTTCCTGATGCCTCGTGACGTGCACTCCCGGAAGTCGGAATTAAGAGGAACACATGGTTGACATCGTCACTGACGCGAGCGTAAAGCCCGCTTCACACCCGAAGCCCCTGCGTGTGGGATTGGACATCGGTTCCACCACCGTCAAGGCCGTGGTGCTTGATCAGTCCGATTCCCTGAAAGACACCCTATTTTCCGATTACCGACGTCACCATGCCAATGTGCGTGCCACCGTTGCCGGCCTGCTCGCGGACATCCATAAGAAGCTCGTGGAACTAGGTCGAGGCGATGAACCGATTCGCCTGTCTATCACCGGCTCCGGCGGTCTGGCGCTTGCTGACAATCTGCATGTGCCTTTCATTCAGGAGGTCATCGCCGAAACCGAGGCGATTGATAAGGAGTACCCGCAAGCCGACGTCATCATCGAGCTCGGCGGCGAGGACGCCAAAATCACCTACCTGAAACCCACCCCTGAACAGCGTATGAACGGTTCGTGCGCAGGCGGCACCGGCGCGTTCATCGACCAGATGTCCACGCTGCTTGACACCGACGCTGCAGGCCTCAACGAGATGGCCAAGAGCTACGAGAACCTGTATCCGATCGCCTCGCGTTGCGGCGTGTTCGCCAAAACCGATCTGCAGCCGCTGATCAACGACGGCGCGGCCAAGCCTGATCTCGCCGCCTCCATCTTCACCGCAGTGGCCACGCAGACCATCGCCGGCCTGGCTTCTGGCCGCCCGATCCACGGTACCGTCATCTTCCTCGGCGGCCCGCTGTTCTTCATGTCCGAACTGCGCGCCGCCTTCCAGCGTGCCCTTGAAGGCAAGGTCGACGAGTTCATCGTGCCGACCGACGCCCACCTGTATGTGGCCTACGGTTCGGCATTGCAGGCCGACATGGATTCCGACGATCAGGGCCACCATTTCGAGGCCTACACCTGCGACGAAATCCTGAAGCGTTTGGACGAGCTGAAGAACCTGCCCTCCAACACGCCCACCATGCCGCCGCTGTTTCCCACCGAGGCCGACCGCGAGGACTTCAACAAGCGCCACCATAAGGAACACATCCACATCGGCACCCTCGAAGGCGCGCATGGCCCGCACTTCCTGGGCATCGACGCCGGTTCCACCACCATCAAGGCCACGCTCGTCAACGACGACCGTGAAATCGTCTGGTCCAGCTACGCCAACAACGAAGGCAGCCCGCTGACCGCCGCCATCAACATCGTCAAGAAGATCCAATCCGAGCTGCCCGAAGGCGCATGGATCGCACGCTCCTGCGCCACCGGTTACGGCGAAGGCCTCATCACCACCGGCCTGCACCTGGACGAGGGCGTGGTGGAGACCATGGCCCACTATCGTGGTGCCGAAATGGTCAGCCCCGGCGTCACCGCCGTCATCGACATCGGCGGCCAGGACATGAAATATCTGGCCATCACCGACGGCGTCATCGACTCGATCGCTGTCAACGAAGCCTGCTCGTCCGGCTGCGGCTCGTTCCTGCAGACCTTCGCCATGTCTATGGGGCTGACGATTCAGGAATTCACGCAAAAGGCTTTGGCATCCACCCATCCGGTGGACCTTGGCTCGCGTTGCACTGTGTTCATGAACTCCTCGGTCAAGCAGGCGCAGAAGGAAGGCGCGTCCATCGAGGACATCGCCGCAGGGCTGTGCTACTCCGTGGTGCGTAACGCCTTGTACAAGGTCATCAAGCTGCGTGATTCCGGCGAACTCGGCGACACTGTGGTGGTCCAGGGCGGTACGTTCCTCAACGACGCCGTGCTGCGCGCCTTCGAGCTGCTCACCGAACGTCAGGTCACCCGCCCGAATATCGCCGGCCTCATGGGCGCGTTCGGCGCCGCCCTGACCGCCCGCATGCACTATCAGGATGAGGCCGACCACTTAGATGTGGTGGTTAAGGCCGATGGGTCCGAGGAACAGTCCGGGGCTGAGCCCGCACTCAAGTCCGAGCCCAAGGCCGCAGCCTTCAAGAAGACCGAGCCGGCCAAGCCCGAAGTCCATGTCGTTGTCGTGGACGGTGTGACCCACACCGCCAGCTCCATCCTGACCGGCGACGCACTCGACAATATGAGCATGACCACCGAGCGTGACGTGTGCAAGCTGTGCCAGAACCACTGCAAGCTCACCATCACCACGTTCTCTGATGGTTCGCGCTTCGTGACCGGTAACCGTTGCGAACGCGGTGGTGACGCCAAGAAGAAGCGTTCCGACCGTCCGAACCTGTACGACTACAAGTACAAGCGTTGCTTCGCCTACCGCCGTTTGACCGACAAGAAGGCCACTCGTGGCGAGATCGGCGTTCCGCGCGCCCTCAATATGTACGAGAACTACCCGTTCTGGTTCACGCTGCTCACTTCGCTGGGCTTCAAGGTGATGATTTCCGGCCGTAGCTCCCATGAACTGTTCGAGACCGGCATCGAATCCATCGCTTCCGAAAACATCTGCTACCCGGCCAAGCTGGTCCACGGCCATATCAAGTGGCTGATCAACAAGGGCATCAAGACCATCTTCTACCCGTGCGTGAGCTACGAGGAGAACCTCGTGCCCAACACGGACAATCATTACAACTGTCCGGTTGTGGCCAACTATCCGCTCGTCGTCGGCGCTAACATGCCTGAGCTGCGCGAGGATGACGTGCGTTACATGCACCCGTACTTCAACCTTGCCAACCATGAGCTCATGGTTGACCGCATCGTCGAAGAGTTTGCGTGGGCCAACGTGACCCGCGAAGAGGCCGAAACCGCGGTCAAGGCCGCCTATGCCGAAGACAAGGTCTTCAAGCATGACGTGCAGCAGGAAGGTTTGACCGCGCTTGCCTATATGAAAGAGCACAACTGCCGAGGCATCGTGCTCGCCGGCCGTCCCTACCACATCGACCCCGAAATCAACCACGGCATCCCCGAAACCATCTGCTCGCTCGGCATGGTGGTGCTCTCCGAGGATTCCATCTGCGAACTGCAGCCGGGGGAGAAGCTCAACCTCACCGAATTCCTTTCCGAGGGCGAAGCCGATCCGCGTTTCAAGAACGCCGCCGGATTCCGCCACGTGGGAGACCGCACGGTCACCAAGATGCCGCTGCGCGTCACCAACCAGTGGGCCTACCACTCCCGCCTGTACGCTGCCGCACACTTCGTGGCCTCGTATCCGGGCCTCGAGCTTGTGCAGCTCAATTCCTTCGGTTGCGGCCTCGACGCCATCACCACTGATCAGGTGGCCGAGATTCTGGCCGACAAGGCGGACGTGTACACGCTGCTCAAGATTGACGAGGTCTCCAACCTGGGTGCAGCCAAGATTCGACTGCGCTCGCTCAAGGCCGCCGTCGAGGAACGAGAAGCCAATAAGGCTCGTGAAGAAGCTGCTGCCAAGGCCTTGGAAGACAAGCAGGCCGCCGCCGAACGTGCCGCTGAAGAGGCCAAGGTCAAGGCCGAGTCCGATCTTGAAGCGGCCAAGGCCGTACTTGCTGAAGCGCAGGCCGCCGTTGAAGCCGCGCAGAAGAAGGTCGATGCCGAAGCCAAGGCCGTGCAGGATGCCGTCAAGACGTCTCAGGCTACCGCCGCAAAGACCGTGCAGGGCCCTAAGCCCACCGGCTTCCGCAGGACCGGTTCCACCGCGCCGACTCCAGGCCGTCAGATTCTGCTCGATACGACCATGGCCGCCAACCCGAAGCTCACCAAGTCGATGCGTGAGGCCTCCAAGCGTGCCGCCGAACGCGACCTACAGGCCGCAGTCGCCCACAAGAATGGTACTTCGGACGGCACCACCGGCGTGGCGAACGCCAAGAATGCCAAGAAGTCCGGCCACAACAACGCCACCATGTCCCGATACGCGCATCGTGAGAAGTTCGTCAAGGACATGAAGAAGAACTATACGATTGTTGGCCCTCAGATGAGCCCGATTCATATGTCCTTGGTCGAAGCGGTGATTCGTTCCGGTGGGTACAAGTTCGACATCCTGAAGCACGCGAGCCGTGGCGATGTGGAAACCGGCCTCAAATACGTGAACAATGACGCCTGCTACCCGGCCATCATGGTCGTCGGCCAGCTCATCGACGCGATTCTGGAAGGCAAATACGATCCCGACCATGTAGCGCTCGCCATCACCCAGACCGGCGGCATGTGCCGTGCGACCAACTACTTCGGCCTGATCCGCAAGGCTTTGGTCGATGCCGGCTATCCGCAGATTCCGATTATCGCCATTTCTACCCAGGGCCTCGAAGATAACCCCGGCTTCAAGGCCACCCCGCCCCTGCTGCACCGTGCCATCAAGGCGCTGATTCTGGGCGACTTGCTCATGAAGTGCCTCTACCGCGTACGCCCGTATGAGGTGGAGAAAGGTTCGGCCAACAAGCTGTACGAGCTGTGGGACACCATCGTGCGTGAGACCATCGAGCATCACGGCTATTCCAAGACCGCAGCCAAGACGCCGAGCATCAAGAAGGGCTATCTGCCGTATAACGTGCTGGCCAAGGAGATCGTGAAATCCTTTGATGCATTGCCGCTGCGTGATATTCCGCGCAAGGTGCGTGTCGGCGTGGTCGGCGAGATTCTTGTCAAGTACCAGCCGGACGCGAACAACCATGTGGTCGACGTCATCGAATCCCAGGATTGCGAGGCCGTAGTGCCCGGCATCATGGAATTCATGACCACCCGCCCCTACATCACCGACTGGAACGAGAAGAACCTCGGCATGGGTGGCAACAAGACGCTCTACGCCTTGATGCGCAAGGGTCTTGACCTGTACAACGCGCCTATCAAGGCCGCACTGGCCACCTCGCACGGCAAGTTCAAGCAGGACGAGCCGATGCCCGATCTTGTCAAGAAGGCTGCTGAAGTCACCTCCATCGGTGTACAGGCCGGCGAGGGCTGGCTGCTGACTGCTGAGATTCTGGAGCTTATCGAACAGGGTTGCCCGAATGTGATTTGTGCGCAGCCGTTTGCCTGCCTGCCCAACCATGTGACCGGCCGTGGCATGTTCGGCAAGATTCGTCGTCTGCATCCGGAAGCCAACATCGTCTCCATCGATTACGATCCGGGTGCCTCCGAGGCCAATCAGCTCAACCGTATCAAGCTGATGATTGCCGCTGCCAAGAAGGCCCACAACGCCAAGTTCGCCGAGACCGGCGAGCCGCAGGGCTTCACCTCCGCGGACTGAACGCACATACACTTAAGCTCCCCTCTATGAGGGGAGCTGTCGCGCAGCGACTGAGGGGGAGTCTCTAGAGCGAGAAACCGGGCCGGAGCCTGCTATCGGTTTTTCGTATAGCGTATTGCGGGCTTTCGGGCACGCGCGCCGGCCGGCTCGAATACGATACAAAGCATGGTTACTCCCCGAATCAGTTACGCGCACCTACTCGCCAAGCCGAACCCCAAGCATGTCGAGAGCCTGCTCAAGTTCTTTGAGAACGGTCGCTCCCAGCGTGGCACCGGTGGCTTCGGTGTGGAGATCGAGCACCTGCCCGTGCACAACAGCGACGACACTGCCGTAAGCTACTACGAGCCGAATGGCATCGAGGCATTGCTCAAACGCTTGGCTCCGTACTACGACGAGGAGAAGGAATACTGGGAGAACGGCCATCTGGTGGGTCTCGGTCGTTCCGGCGTTGCCGTTTCTCTCGAGCCCGGCGGACAGGTGGAAACCTCAATCGGCATTTTGAAGAAGCCGAGCGACCTAAATACGCTGTACTCCAAGTTCCGTCGCGAGCTCGACCCGATTCTTGACGATCTCGACTTCCGCTTGGTCAACTATGGTTACCAGCCCAAAACCAGCTTTGCGGATGTGCCGGTCAACCCCAAGGATCGCTACGATGCAATGACCGACTACCTCGGCCGCGTGGGTCAGTTTGGCCCCTGCATGATGCGTTGCTCCGCCTCCACTCAGGTCAGCATTGATTATGTGGATGAGCGCGACTCCATCGAAAAGTTGCGTCTGGGCACGGTTATCGGTCCGATTCTGGCCTACTTCTTCCGTAACACCCCGTATTTTGAGGGCGAGACGAACCCATGGCCGCTGCTGCGCCAGCGTATGTGGGATTATCTGGACTTCCAGCGCACCAATATGCTGCCCGGTCTGTTCGATGATCGCTATGGTTGGGAGGATTACGCCATCGACGTGCTGTCCACGCCGCTTATGTTCGCTGACCTGACCCATACCCCTGAAGCTGTGGCTTCTGGAGCAAGCCCCAAGGAACTGCATCGCCCGGCGTTCCGTGAGAACGCGGGGGAGGTGTACCCAGACCGCGAACTCAACCCGTACGAGATCAACCACATCATCTCCACGCACTTCAATGACGTACGTCTGAAGAACTTCATCGAACTGCGTCACTGGGATTCACTGCCGATTGAGCGTGCCGAGCGTCTGACGGAGATTGTGTCCTCTCTGTTCTACGTGCCTGAGCACCGTGAACGTCTGGAAAGCTACTTCGAGGGCATCAGCGAGGAAGAGGTGTTCGAGGCCAAGGCCAACATTCAGGCCCACGGTCGCGAGGCTTCGCCATACGGCCAGCCGCTCGATTTCTGGAAGGAATTCTTGGGATTGGAGGGCCTCTTGTCCGACATTCCCGGCGATCTGAAGCACCCCGACGTGTTCCAGGAGTAAGCGAAGAAGCACATACAGAAAAAACTATTGCGCGATATCGGTGTCGAAGGCATGACAGAATGTTATGTTTTGGCACCGTTTTGCATATCCGGCCAAGGATATTGAATGTGGTTGCGCATGGGAGTGGGGAGAATGCGGATAGACTGGCGGATATGACATCTGGGAATTCATTGCAGCATAAGCGTGTTCGCAAGTCGCCGGGGGAACGCCGGCAGGAAATTCTCGATGCCGCCGTGCGACTGATTTCCGAGCGTGGCTACAACGGTACCTCTGTGCAGGATGTGGCCGATGCGGTCGGTGTTACCAAGCAGGGAGTTTTGCGATATTTTCCTAGCAAAGATAACCTGCTTGCCGCGGTGTATCACGAGAATTACAACACGTTTGGCAGTGTGGAAGACTTCATGGCCTCCGGCCTGCCTGGTTCAGTGCCCGATGATTTCAGATTGCCCGCGTATCTGAGGTTCTTGGTACATTGCAATTCCACGCGCCCCATGCTTGTTCAGCTGTTCTCGATATTGCAGGTCGAATCGTTCAATCCTGCGCATCCGTTACATGACGAGTTTGCCAATCGTCGGGATTCAATATGGCAATACTATTCGACATACAACTGGAACCTGCCTTCCGAATTCACCTCATTTGAGGAGGTCCGGCCCACGTTGCGCCATGCTCTGGAGATCATGGATGGTGTGCAACTGAGGTGGTTACGAGGGCCGGCCATTGACTTATGCGATGAATGGGCCGATCTGGAGCCGGCGATATTTCCTTCGCCGATATGGGACGGGTATCGCTGATTCGCTGTGTGCCTTGAACCGAGGCTTGTGCTTGATGGCGACAGTAAGTATGCGGGCGAACGAAGGGGGGGCGCATACATACGGTCGTTTTGGTGTATGTGATGCGCGCGGCATAAGCGTGTTGTATGCTGTCAATAGATAAACTACCAATTGGTAATTAAAAAGCTGTTCGATTTCACTGAGGAAAGCGACTTCGTATGACCGACAACACCACGCCTGCCGCAACTGCTGAAACCTTACCGTACAAGAATCCTGATTTGCCCGCTGGTGAGCGAATCGCCGACTTGCTCTCTCGTATGACCCTTGAAGAGAAGGTCGGCCAGATGATGCAGCTTGACGCCCGCGGCGGCGATCTTGAGGATCTCATCGTGAATAAGCATGTCGGATCCATTCTGCATACCAGCCCCGAGGATTTATCTCGTGCCGCCAAGACCGTCAATGAGAAGACGCGTCTGGGCATCCCGTTGATTATCGGAGATGACTGCATCCATGGATACTCCTTCTGGCCGGGCGCCACTATTTTCCCGTCCCAGCTCGGCATGGCTGTCAGCTGGGATCCGGACAAGGTCAAGGCCGCCGGCCGTGCTACCGCCGAGGAGGTCTCTTGTACCGGTGTGCATTGGACGTTTTCTCCTGTGTTGTGCATCGCCCGAGATACCCGTTGGGGGCGTGTGGATGAGACTTTCGGCGAAGACCCGATGCTGATCGGCGAACTCGCCTCCGCCATGGTCAAGGGCTATCAAGGCGGTGCCAAGGCCGGTGAGGAACTGCCAAAGAACGCAATCCTGGCCTGCGCCAAACATTTCGCCGGCTATTCCGAAACCCAAGGCGGCCGCGACGCCTCCGAAGCGGACCTCTCCCACCGCAAGCTCGAATCCTGGTTCCTGCCGCCGTTCGAGCGCGTGGCCAAAGAAGGTTGCGGTACGTTCATGCTGGGTTACGAGTCCATTGAAGGCGTGCCGGTCACATTCAACAAATGGTTGCTGACCGACAAGCTGCGCGGCGCATGGAAGTACAACGGCACGCTGATCACCGATTGGGACAACGTCGGCCGCTCCGTATGGGAGCAGCACGTCAAGCCCGATTACGTGCACGCCGCAGCCGACGCGGTCAAGGCCGGCAACGACCTGGTCATGACCACCCCACAGTTCTACGAAGGCGCCATCGAAGCCATAAAAACCGGTCTGCTCGACGAATCCGTGATTGATGACGCAGTAGCTCGCATCCTAGCTCTGAAATTCCGCCTCGGCTTGTTCGAAGACCCGCGTCTGCCGGACGCCGAACGTATCAAGGCAGTCATCGGTTCGGCCGAACACCAGCAAATCAACCTGGAGCTCGCCCGCGAATCCATCGCACTGCTGCGCAACGACGGTGCTTTGCCGTTTGCCGCAAACAAGGCCAAGCGCATCGCCGTGGTAGGTCCGCTCGCCGACGACGCCCAGAACCAGCTCGGCGACTGGACCGGCAACTCCGGTCAGGTTTCCTGGATGCCGGATGGCCAGCCTCGAGACATGATTACCACCGTGCTCGACGGCCTGACCCAGCTCACCGCCGACGATTGCGAAGTGGTCTACTCGTGCGGCGCGAACGTCATCGACCTCGTGCCTGACCCTGCCGGTGAGTTCTACCCGGACGGCCAGCCCCGCCCGAAGATCGGTGTCTCCGCCGCCGTGGATCAGGCCCTGATCGACGAGGCCGTGGCCAACGCCCGCCAGTCCGATCTGATCGTGGCCGTGGTCGGCGACGTGGTCCAGCTGGTCGGCGAAACCTGCTCCACCGCCACGCTCGAACTGCTCGGCGGCCAGAACGCCCTGCTCGACGCGCTCGCCGCCGTCTCGCGCGAAACCGGCAAGCCGATGGTCACCGTGCTCATCAGCTCCAAGCCGCAGGTGCTGCCCGCCTCCATCGTGGGGGAGTACGGCGTGTTCGCCAAGCGCGTCAGCGACCCTGAAACCGGCACCGGCTCCATCCTGTGGGCGCCGAACCCGGGCATGCGCGGCGGCCAGGCCATCGCCGAAATCATCTTTGGCCTGACCAACCCGTCGGGCCGACTGCCGATCACCTTCCCGCGCCACGCGGGCCAGCTGCCGGTCTACTACAACCAGATCCGCGGCCAGCACGGCGACCGATACGCCGACCTCACCCAGGATCCGGCGTTCGCGTTCGGCGAAGGCCTGAGCTACACGACGTTCGAGTACGGCGAGCCAACTGTCGCGGGCGGCGCAAGCAACGCCGACGGCACCTTCGCCAAAGCCGACACCGTACACGCTGAAATCACCCTCACCAATACCGGCAAGCGTGCCGGCGTGGAAGTTGTACAGGCCTACATCGGCGATATCGTAACCTCCTACAACTGGACCGACCGCGAATTGAAGGCGTTCAAGCGTGTTGAACTGGAGCCCGGCGAGACCAAGACCGTCGCCTTCGAGATCCCGGTGGCGAACTGCACGATCGTGGACCCGGACGCCAACCGCATCGTCGAGCCCGGCGAATTCGAACTGCTCATCGGCCACTCCTCGCGCCGTGAGGATTTGAAGCGCACCACGTTCACAGTGGCATAGCGGTACACAGGCACGTGAGTGCCGCCCCCCCCCCTACTGCACGCGTCGCCCAAACGCCTCCCTTTGTTGTTGCACAGGGAGGCGTTTTACTAGGGTGTGTTTACGCTGATTGGGTTTTTGGCTGTGTTTTTCAGGTAGATGGCGATGGGGATGAGCTGGAGTTTGGCGAGGAAGGTTTCGTCGAGCCTGTCGTAGCGGGTGGCGGCCTTGCGGTGGTGCTTCATGCGGTTGAAGACGCGTTCGACCATGTTCCGCCCCTTGTGCGCCTCCCTGTCGTAATCCCATGAGGCAGTACGGTTCCTCTTGGGCGGCACGACCGGCGCCAGGCCGAACGACTCGGCCGGCAGCCGGCTGGAATCCCTCTCGTACGCGCGGCCCATGAGCAGGTGCGCGCCCACGGACGCGC
>OBWH01000343.1_pt1 | contig 11327 bp, 9 predicted proteins | sample 1476391 | NCBI WGS metagenome assembly OBWH01 (sample SAMEA2580086, study PRJEB22360) | human gut metagenome | biome: human gut; feature: human-associated habitat; material: faeces | place: Denmark | collected 2008/2010
GAGCAGCTGACTCTTAATCAGCGTGTCCAGGGTTCGAATCCCTGCGGGGGCACAGACAAGTCGGAATCGAAAGATTCCGGCTTTTTTGTTTTTTGGCTTAGCGGCAGCACTGACAAGGTTTCGTCAAGGGGCAAAGTGTACAATCGCCACGTTTGCTTTCGCGCCCAGTGAAATCGTGTCGCCGGCTCCGCGAACGGATTCCAATCATAGAGAAGGCCGTGGGGCAGTCATGTCTGCCGTGCGGCGAAGAGAAAAGAAGAAGCAGTGGAATTTTCCCTCTTTACCAAGTTGGCAGCTGAGTTTTTCGGCACTGCCATCCTGATGATTTTCGGCAATGGCTCCGTGGCTAACGTCGAGCTGAAGAACACCAAGGGTCATCACGCTGGATGGCTGAACATCGCCATGGGCTATGGCTTTGGTGTGATGTTCCCGGTAATGATGTTCGGCGGCGTTTCCGGCGCACACATCAATCCGGCAATGACCCTCGCTCAGGCTATCAACGGCCTGTTCCCGTGGAGCGAAGTGCTGCCGTACATCATCGCGCAGTTGCTGGGCGCCGTTCTGGGCCAGTTCATCGTCTATCTGACGTATTACCCGCATTACCAGGAGACGGAAGACGCCGATGCGATTCTGGGCACTTTCTGCACCACCGATGCGGACAACAAGAAGGTCAACTACTTCCTGAACGAGATGTTCGGCACCCTCGTGCTGGTGTTCGGCGCCCTGTGCTGCCTGTCCCTGCCGTGGGGCAAGGCTGACCATGCCGCTTCTTCCATCGCCGTCGGCTTCATTGTGTGGGGTCTGGTGACCTCCATGGGCGGCCCGACCGGCCCTGGCCTGAACCCGGCCCGCGATCTCATGCCGCGTGTGCTGCACGCCATCCTGCCGATTCCTTCCAAGGGTTCCTCTCGCTGGGGCGAGGCTTGGATTCCGGTTGTGGCTCCGATCGTCGGCGCCATCATCGGTGCTTGGATGTTCGTGTTCTTCTTTGCCTGATCGGCATTGATTGACGCTATATGCGAATGGCCTCCGTCTGTGTGGACGGAGGCCATTCGCATATGCAGGTAAACGCGATTACGAAAGGAAGATCTGCGGTGCTTTCGCGAAGTTCGTGGCGCAGTGCTCGCCGCAGAAGTAATAGGACTTGCCCTCATATTCGCGCGTGATCGCGTCATCGTTCACAGCCACGGTCATGCCGCACACCGGATCAGTGGCGGTTTCGCCGTCCGCAGGGGCGTGGTGATGCATGTGCATTCCCATATCCATAGTGTTCTCCTTGTTGGTCGGATTATTGGATTGGTCAGTTACGTGATTGAGTGAAGTGCGATCGTCGACAATAACGGTCGGCTCAATAGTGTTTGCAGTGGTGGTTGCTGCGGCAGAACCAGTGATGTCTGTGGTCGTGCCGCCGCTGATATTCGCCGCATGAAGACGATTGGCGTTCAGCACCAGGCACACCGAGCTCAACGCCATCGCCAGTCCCGCGATCATCGGGCTCAACAGCCATCCGGTGAACGGGTAAAGCACGCCGGCGGCAATCGGAATGCCAGTGATGTTGTATCCGAATGCCCAGCCGAGATTCTCTCGGATATTGCGCATCGTGGCATTGGACAGATTGATGGTCCTGATGACGCCGCGCAGGTCGCCGCTCATCAGCGTCACGTCTGCCGACTGCATCGCCACGTCGGTGCCGGTGCCGATGGCGATGCCGAGATCGGCCTGTGCCAGCGCCGGGGCGTCGTTGATGCCGTCACCCACCATCGCGATAAGATCGTGCGGCGCGCGGGAGGAACCGGACGTGGCTGTGTTCTCATCACGCTCGCGCTGCAGTTTGGCGATCCAATAGGCCTTGCCATCCGGCTTGACCTCGCAGATCACCGTATCGATGCCGACCTCACGGGCGATGCGCCCTGCCACTTCGGCCTTGTCTCCTGAAAGCATCACCGTGCGTATGCCGCGTGCACGCAATGCTGCAATCGCTTCCGGCGATCCTTCCTTAACGGTGTCCTGCTCGTAGCTCGGTTTGTTCCAATCGGCGGTCGCATCCACCACGCCGCGCGTAATAGTGCCGGTCTTGTCGAAGACCACAGTGCCGATGCGCCGCGCCTGTTCCAGAGCTTTTGCACTGGTGACCAGCACGCCGTTGGTGGCGCCGAGCCCCAGAGACACAGTGACCGAGAGCGGGGTGGCAAGACCCAGAGCGCACGGGCAGGCGATAATGAGCACGCTGACTGCGGTGATCAGCGCGTGCGCCAGTTGCGGCGCAGGGCCAAGCGCAATCCATATGGCAAAGGTCCATATAGCGATGACCATCACTGCTGGCACGAAATACCTGGCGATTCTATCGGCCAGCTGCTGCACCGGAGCTTTGGTTGCCTGCGCGCGGGCCACCATCGCCGCGATTTGGGAGAGCACAGTATTGGCACCGACCTGAGTGGCTTGCATGACGAGGTCACCCTTGAGCAATACGGTTGCTCCGGTGACGGCCGCTCCGGTCGTTTTGGTGACGGGCTTGGATTCGCCGGTAATCATTGATTCATCGATACTCGCGTTGCCTGTCACGATGATGCCGTCTGTGGGCACGCGCTCGCCGTTCTTGACGACCAGCAGATCGCCGACGGCAATCGTATCGATGTCCATGTCCGTGAAATTCGCGGGATTGAGCCATTCCACGTTCTCTGGCGAAGCCGCATTCAGCTTATGCGCGGTGCGAGGCCGTAGCTTGATTAGTGATTGCACCGCCTTGCCGGTGCCTTCGCGGGCCTTGGTCTCCAGCAGTCGACCGACCAGCACCAGGGTGATGACCACACCGACCGATTCAAAATACGGCTCGCGTGAACCTTCCGGAAATACCTGAGGGGCTACACAGGTCACCAGCGAATAGAGATAGGCGGCCGATGTGCCCAACGAGACGAGCGAATTCATGTCGGGGGAGCGGTGCGCCAGTGCGGGGAATCCGACCGCGTGGATCGGGTAGCCGCAGTAGAACATCACCGGTGTGATGAGAATGGCCTGCAGCCATGGATTCACCATCCAGTGCGGCACCAGCATCGGATTGGCCATGTGCAGCATGGTGACGATGAACACGGGGAGTGTCAGCACTGTGCCGATGGCCACTAGTCGTGTCAACGATGTGATTTCCTTCGTGCGTTCCGCTGCCTCACGTCGTTCTGCTTCTGCGGAGTCCACCATCGGGGCTTCCGCTGATGCAGTGAGCGGGTACAGTTTGTCCGTGCCTGCGCTGGCATTTCCTTCGACCTTCAGCAGGCCGTGCACCATATTCATGCCGCAGGCAAATGGATATTCGCCGGCGGGCAATGCGGGCAATTCCACGTCGGTCACCGCATTGCCGGGCAGCATGGCATCGAGGCCGAGGTCGCCAAACACCACGTGAGAGGTGCATTCACCGGTCTCCTGCCGGTCGAATGTCAGTGTGATCGGTGTGCCCGCGCGCATACTCACCACGGCAGGGGAGTAGCCACCTTTGACGGTGATTGTTGCGGTCTGGCGCTTGCCGGAGGCGTCCATGGCCCCGGATGCGGCCTTCTGTTCGCCGAAAAAGAACCTGAGCACCAGCCATGTCAAGGCGGCTGCCGCAATCAGCGCCGCGGCGGTCGAGAAAAGGTTGAACTCCATCACCGCTCCTTCCCATCAGTATTATACCGAGCAACAGTGTATACCCTATACCCCTATAGGGTATATAATGGGGTGTGTTCAGCTGAAAGATGAGTATCAGGAGGCAGCGATGCACGGGTATGACGACGATAAGGCCAAAGTCATTGCGCGGCTGCGCCGCATTGAGGGGCAGGTTCACGCCATTACGCAGATGGTGGAGGACGATAAATACTGCATTGACGTGTTGACGCAGATTTCGGCATCGAATTCGGCGTTGAAGTCGGTGGCCTTGGTATTGCTGGACGATCATCTGAATCACTGTGTGCGCCAGGCGGCGGTGCAGGGCGGTGAAGTTGCCGATAGCAAGCTTGAGGAGGCGTCCGCGGCCATCGCGCGCTTGGTGAGGTCGTAGTTGGTCGTGTGTTTGGCTGTTGTCCCTGGTTGTCTGTCGTTATGCATGCGGTACGATTGTCAATGCTGACGTTAGGAAACAGGAACATATCTACCGCCGGTTGAAGATGGTGGAATACTGGGAACCATGTTTGAACAAATGGGAACTGTGATTGTGGTCATCGCCGTGCTGGTGGTCGGTGCGGGGCTTGGGCTTTGTGCCGGCTTTTTATTGGGGCGGCATAAAGGTCAGGCTATGGCGCGTGATGCCAGGGCTTCGGAGCTGGAGGAGGCCAAAAGCTTGCTGGAGTCGGCGCATGGGGAGGTTGCCGATTTGACCGCTCGCAATGCCGCTTCTCAAGCGCAGCTTGAAGGTGCGAACCAGCAATTGACGTTCGTGAAGTCACAGCTTGCTCAGGCGCAGCATGCGGAACAGATTCGCATCGAGCGTGAGCGTGAGCGCGCGGCCGCCGAGGCTGAACAGAAGCGTAAGGCCGATGCCGAAGCCGCCGAAGTCAAGCGTGTCGAGCAGGAGGCTCGTCTGAAAGAGCAGAGTAAAGTGCTGGAAGCGCTTGCTCCTGTTGCCAAGAATCTCGATTCGCTCCAGACCAAGGTCACCCAAATCGAAGAAGGCCGCAAGAAAGAGATGGGGGCGCTCGGGGCTCAACTCAAGGGCCTGAATGATCAGCAGGCCCGGTTGGACAAGGAAACGAGTTCACTATCCGCGGCACTGCGCAACAATAAGGTTCGTGGTGCCTGGGGCGAGGCACAGCTGAAGAATATTGTGGAGTCCGCGGGATTGCTGGAGCACGTTGACTTTGACACCCAAGTGGTGGTGTCCGATGCCGACGGTCGTATGCTCAGGCCGGATATGGTGGTGCATCTGCCCGGTGGCAAGACCATTCCGATTGATGCCAAGGTGCCGTATGCCGACTATCAGCGGGCTTGTGAGATTCCCGAGACCGCGGGCCCCGAGGAGTTGGATCGTCGTAACGACCTGTTGCGATCCCATGCCAAGGCGCTTCGAGAACACGTGCGTGCGTTGGGGGAGAAGGCCTATTGGAATGCGTTCCCCGTCACTCCTGATTTCGTTATCGCCTTTATTCCCAATGAGGCGTTGTTGCAGGCGGCGCTTGAGGCCGATCCCACGCTGATGGATGATGCCTTCTCCCGCAAGGTGGCCTTGACCTCGCCAGTGACCCTGTGGGCCGTGCTGAAATCAGTGGCCTATGCATGGCAGCAGCAATCGCTGACGGATGATGCCAAGCAGTTGTTCGATTTGTCTCGAGAGCTGTATGAGCGCTTCGCCGTGCTTGGCGACTATGCCACCAGGCTGGGAACCCAAATCACCAAGACGGTCAGTGCCTATAACAAGTTCGCATCCAGTTTGGAGCGACGTGTATTGCCCACGGCTCGCAAACTGCAAAAGCTCGAACCCACCAAGGTGCTCGAGGAAGTGCCTCTTATCGAATCAGACAAAGGCAATGTCAGTGAGTTATCCGCCCCCGAGGTGACATCGTCGGAGGATGATGAGCCGGTCAAGCTGACTGCCTCAGGCGATAGGCTTGAAGCATGACTGAATCTGGATTCCGCCCGACCGGCACCTCGGACCTCAATGTTTCACGCGACGCTTCCGCTTTTGCCATGCTGGAGCCGCGTGAGCAGCTGGCCACCCTGCTGAAGGAGCACGTGGTTGGCCGCCCGTTTTCGGAACTTGCCTCGGTGACTTTCGATCATCGTGCCGCCACGGTGATGGGTCATGTGCTCATTGACACTCTTGAAGATGCAGGCTATTCGGTTGATGATTTTGACGCCGTTGGTGCCTTGACTGCAGCTGCCGTACCCATGGTGTCTGCCATGATTCATGCTGCTGCTTCCCGTGGCGAGGATCTGGACGGATTCGTAATGGACTTCGTGTATCCCTCAATCAAGGGTCCGTCTATTGAAGGACGGCGCGTGATGCTGTTGGATGCATGGCTGTCCGAAAAATCGTATGTGCAGACCAGTTCGCTGGTTACCCTGCGTAATGGCAACGAACTCAGCCTCGACTTCGGCGTGGTCGAACAACTCGGCGCTCAGGTCGTGGCTATTACCTCACTGGTCGGCGGTGGAGCTAAAGACATCAACGTGGTGAACCCCTCCACTGGCGAAAGCCACGTACTGCCATTCGTTCAGGTCCTTGACGAATCCGAGCTGAGGTAATTCCATTCGTGGCTTCCCCATTCGGGAGGCTGTCGGGCGCAACGAGCTGTGGTCGGCGCACGACGTTGATAATCTCCGAGGAGCAACTGTGCACGCACCCAACCAGATTTCCTTGGCGGCAAAAGCCTCGGGCGAACCGGAATTCCGTGAAGTCGGTCTTGGCCCATGGGCTGAAACCCATCCCGGCGAACCTCGTCCTGATGACTTGGCATCGCCTAATTACGATGTCCGTTTCGATTCTGCTCTGCTCGATGAGGGCGATCGCCGCAATGTGCTCGACCGATATCGCTACTGGACTGTGCAGGCCATCAAAGAAGATCTCGATGCCCACGGCCGCCACGATTTCGAAGTGGCGGTGGAGAACTGGACCCACGATTTCAATATCGGATCCATGGTGCGCACTGCCAATGCTTTTCAGGCCAAGCGCGTGCATATCGTCGGCCCGCATAAGTGGAATCGCAAAGGCGCGCTGATGACTGAGCTCTACCAGCACGTTGAGCATCACCCCTCAATCGCGGAGTTGGTGGAATGCTGGCATAATCGTATCGCTGGTGAAATCGCTACCGAACGGGCGCGGGCTGGGGCGGCTGCCTTAAAGGCCCATGCCATCGCCAGTGCTCATAATGGGGCGGAGACTGGTGCCGGCAATGGGTCGGAGGGTATCATCGGTAATTCCGGTGCAACTGTGTCCTCCCACGTGTCGGCGCTGAATGCTGTTTCGGCAGTTGCCGAGGCCACTGCCGAAATCGCACAGGCGGATGCCCGCATCAAGGAACTGGAAGCCGCTCGCATCATTGCTCTGGACATCATTCCGGGCGCGGTGCCCATGGAGACCTATGCATTCCCCAAGCGCTGTCTGCTACTGTTCGGCGCCGAAGGCCCCGGGCTGAGCAGTAAGGCCTTGGAACTAGCCGACGACGTGGTATACATCTCCCAATTTGGTTCGGTGCGGTCCATTAACGCTGGCGCCGCGGCGGCCGTGGCCATGCATGCATGGATTGCCCGGCATGCCGCAACCGCAGTCTGATGGAGCATAGAAAAGCCTCGCTGCCATCGCAATTCCGCGTATTATCTGTGGTGTTGCGTCACGGCAATAATCCGTGAAACATTTTGTGAAACATCAATTCCCCATATTTCCTCCTGTGAAACATCGCGTGAAACACAAGCCCTGGTAGACGTGTGCCAACAGTTCTCCCCAATCTGCCCAATATAGGCTAGGATGAAAGCATGATTGAAGTTGAGGAGCTGAGCAAACGCTTCAAGACCAAGCAGGCACTAGACGGTGTGTCGTTCACTGCCGAAGATGGCAAGGTTACGGGTTTTCTGGGACCGAATGGCGCAGGCAAATCCACCACTATGCGTGCTGCGCTCGGACTCATCAGCCCGGATAAGGGCCGCGCGCTAATCGATGGCAAACCATATGTCACCTTACGCGCACCAATGCGTGCGGTCGGTGCGGTGCTTGACGCCAAGTCAGCGCATAAGTCGCGCACTGCACGAGCCCATTTACAGGCCCTTGCCTATACCAACAACATTCCTAAGCGTCGAGTCGATGAGGTCATTGACATGACCGGTCTGCAAGCTGTGGCCAATGTCAGAGCCGGTCAGTTCTCGCTCGGTATGAGCCAGCGACTGTCCATTGCTGCGGCATTGCTGGGCAACCCGCACAATCTGGTGTTGGACGAGCCAATCAACGGTCTCGATCCAGAAGGCATTAAATGGGTTCGCGACTTATGTCGTTACTACGCAGCTGAAGGACGAGCCGTGCTGCTGAGCTCGCACTTGATGAGCGAGGTGGCATTGACCGCGGATAATCTGGTGATTATCGGGCAAGGCCATGTGTTGGAAACCACCACGGTGAGTGCATTCGTGGCCGAGCATTCCTCCAGATCCATCCGTGTGGTGACGCCGGAACCCGACAAGTTGCGTGCGATTTTTACCAGTAGCCCTGAGGTTACCGTGGTTCCCGATACTCGCAAATCCGATGACCCGCAAGTAGGCGAGGTATTTCGTGTCAATGGCGCCGACTTGGTTGCGGCGGCACAGGCGTTTGCCCGGGCCGGCCTGATTACTTACGAATTCGTCGAAGAGCACGCCTCTTTGGAAGAGTCGTATATGGCGCTGACCCACAGCAGCGCCGAATACCTGGCCAAGGAGGTCGGATGATGAGCTCCAATACCATGAGAACGGCCACGGAAAACGCCAATATGACCGGCAGTATGAGTGGTGCAGCTGCTGAAAAGCATATGCCTGATGCGACCGGACCCAGCCAACCTGCCAACGCAGAGGCTTCCGGCCGTCCTGCCTCTAGCCGTCGTGCCAGCAGCATGTACCGTCGTGCCAAGCTCACTGTGTTCGGCTCGCTAAAAGCCGAATTGCTGAAACTGTGGTCACTGAACTCCACCAAGGTGCTGTTGGGTATTGCGGTCGCGCTCATGCTGGCTATGTCCGCGTTGAGCGCTTGGAGTGTGACCTTCATGGCGTCTACGGATTTGAACACTGGCAAGACGCTGGACAATCCCAAGCCCATATCCGCCGCAGATATGTGGGCGGTACTGGCTTCTTCCGGCTCGACCGCGGCGCTGGTCATCGGCATTTTCGGTGTGATGGCCATCACCAGCGAATACACCACATCAGCCGTGCAATCCAGTCTGACGGCCAACCCCAGGCGCGGCATGTTCTATGCCACTAAGTCCGTGGCCACGGCCCTGTTTGCGCTGGTTGCTGGTATTGTCGGCATTCTGCTGGCCGCAGGTGTGCTCTGGCTATTCACTCGAGGCCATGACATTACGGCGCTGACCAGCGATCAAAGTCGAATCATTCCTGTCACGTTGATCGGCTTCCCTCTGACTATTGTGCTGGTGTCCCTGATGGCGCAGGGACTTGGCGGCATGACCCGTTCCACAGTGGGCAGCGTATGCGCGCTGATCGTGCTCTTCATGGTGCTCTCGTCAGTACTGTCCATCACATCGATGGCCATTAACCAGGTCGAATGGCTTGGCACTTTGTCCTATCTGACACCGGACACCGCCATGAATCATTTCCTCGGCGCTGGTATAGAAAGCAGCTCGCAGTCCACCCTTGCCGCAGCCGTTAAACCGAACTACTGGATTCCCGATTGGTGGCAGTCCGGCCTGATCCTCCTCGCCTGGGCCGCCGCAGCATGGGCTGGCGGACTCATCGTCACCAAAAAAGCGGACATCAAGTAGCTATGTTCTCTGCTGCAGGATTATCGCCGCATAAAGCAATCACACCTTCGTGCATCAGACATATTCTGACGATTGTTATCGCATCACCATTGTTGCGTCGGGAACGCCGGCAGCCCGTAGTTTATTGATCATTGGATGCTGCTTCAACACATCCTCATAAGTGAACCGAACTATGGAGTCGACTTTGGCTCGATACAGTCCGGTTTCCCGCTCTTTTTCCGCGTGCACCGCTCCTTGAATACCCCTGCGGTCATTCATATTCGGATTGGTGTATTTCTCGTACCCGTCATATTCGCCGACGATAAGACGGCCGTCGGGCAGCCGCCAGAGATAATCTACCCGGTACAGCGCGCCCGTTTGCGGGTCGGTGATGTCTTGCTGCAATTCGGGGACCATGAGTCCGCCTTCAACGATTGTGCCTCGACCGAGTGATTCGCCGCCGTTTTCGCTTGCCGGGTTCGCATAATGAAGCAAGCGGAATATCGGCGTGCAATCGCGGTGCATAGTGCTGCAAATATTGAGAATGTCCGCAATGGCAGTACCTTTACGTAGTGCCGAATCGATGATTGGCAACGCGAAGCGAAAATCGGTAGACAGCCCGCAGTCTACTACTGTTTGTGCCCCATTGGTCACAGGGATTCCATTGACATATTCCGGTGCACAATGTGGTACGAATACACGTTTGATATTGGCATTGTTCGCGTTGGTACCTTGCGACGCGGTGGCGATGGTAACGGAGCCGGCATGAAGATACCATGGGTGCTCGAAACCATGCAGTGCCGCTGCGGTGACTCCGGCGAAAACCCAGTTTGGATGCTTGAGATGGAGTGTGCCTGCCACATGCTGTATGCGTTCATCGGGTTTGAGCGCATTCCAGTATTCCGGTTTGACATACATGTTGGGAAATACTCGCTTGAGCTCGAGTTCTTTGGCTCGGCGAATAAGGGCCGAGCAGTGTGATTTTGTTCGGCCGTAAATACATATGCCTGCTGCTTCCGCTTGCGCGATAAGCGCATCCACTTCTTTGTGATGTTTCATGAATCGAAAGTATGCCAATCGAGAATGAAGTGTCCACTTGTTCGGGCAATGTGGTCGCAGCTTCGAGCGGATTCGCATGTGAGGATTGCATAGATTGGCTATATCTCGCGGATGTTTGCGGATTGAGGCGTGAATCATCGGCATGATAATTATGTATGTGCCCCCGTTGCGGCGTGGAATGTGGATAACTATTTCGAGTGCGTTGATGCGGTGCCTGGAGAGGCTTTCCTGTTCCTCGCACTTGCCGGATTCGGTTTTTGGCGTTTAGAGGGGCAATTGGTGTTTAAAGAGGGGCAAACCTGACTAGCTCGCATTTTTGCTCCGCTGAGAAGTTGTGAGTAGAGCATTTTCTCGATTAGATCGAGGTTTTGCTCCGTTGGGGGACAGCAGCGAGGTGCTTTCATGGTCAGCTCGTGGTTTTACCTCGCTGAGTGCCAGTAAGCGTGGTTTTTCTTCGGCTTTGTCGTGGTTTTGCCCCGCTTGGGATGCTGGGCGAGGTGTCTTCATTAGTTACTCGTGGTTTTGCCCCGCTGCGAGGTGATGAGTGGTGCGGTGTCGTGATCTGTCGGTGGTTTTGCTTCGCTTGGGATGATGAGGGAGGTGCTTTCGTTGGTTATTCGCGATTTTGCTTCGTTGAAGGGTTGTGAGTGAGTCGTTTCCATTAGTTACTCGTGGTTTTGCCCCGCTGAGGGGTGATGAGTGGGGTGGTTGTGCGGTTGGCTGGTAGGTTTGCCCCGTTGGGAGCTCTCGAATTGGTGGTGGAACCCGTGAAGGGCTGGCGCATTGTTCCAATGGGCGGGAAAACGAGGCTTTCCGATAACTGCGTGTCACATACGGCTCATATAGTTATGGCCATGCCAACATTTTCACGCG
>OBWH01000347.1_pt1 | contig 11175 bp, 6 predicted proteins | sample 1476391 | NCBI WGS metagenome assembly OBWH01 (sample SAMEA2580086, study PRJEB22360) | human gut metagenome | biome: human gut; feature: human-associated habitat; material: faeces | place: Denmark | collected 2008/2010
ATCAACTGTACAAATTTTCTTTCTGTCTCTCGATTTTGCTCTTGTGAATATCTTTAATATACCATTCTTGATTTCACATTGATTAGCAGGATTATTATCTTGATGACCGTACTTCCAACCCTCCAGATCATTGAAATCCCATTTATGATTATTTGTTTTCTGCGCTTGACTCCATTGAAAACATAACAAAAGAAGACATAGCACTATTATTTTTTTCATATACCAACAATTTATTAATAAAGAGCATGTGTCAAAACAAGAAAAATATTGATATCATCTATATCTAGAAGATTAAAAAATAACAAAACGTTTTGACACATACTCTAAGAAGTTATTATTCCTTCATCCAATTACGTGTCACTTTCCACATTTCGGATGATACACTACTGAAATGCCAAAAACCAATTTGAGGCATTTGCAACTCGTCAGCCAGTTGGAGCAACTCCTCAGTGCTACGAGCATCGGCAGCATAGAACAGATGGCGACTTCCGTCTTCATGATCGTAAAGATACATATTCACTTTCTCATAGCAAAGCCAAGTAGGAGTAGGAAGCTCACCTATAACCTTATCCGGTACAGAAGCATAAATCTGACGACCAGCAACAGGAACTGTAATTTTATAATCGTTACCATAGGCGGGAAGTGCCATTACCAATTTATCGGTACTGATACGCTTTTTCCAATAAAGCATACATTCACGCGTCCAAAGATAATTAGATGTAGGACCTACGCCCTGGCAGTCGTCACGGTCAGCAAGCTCCTTCACACCGACACAGGGAGCACAATACATATCGTAGCACATTACACGTACAAGGTCGCAAGTACGTTCCAATACCATCGGATCATAAAACAAATGCGTATTTTCATCAACATAGAGAGCAGGGTAAAAACCTACACAATGACTCATCTTTTTGCCTACGGCATGTAAAGCATTAGATGCCCTTTGCAAAAAGTCCGAATAAGTAGCACGAACATTAGGCGCAAGATGTTCAAAGTCAAGATCAATACCATCGTATCCGTTATTCATGCAGTCGTTCACATAACTTTCTACCACAGCTGCTATCTTTTCGGGACTATCGATTGTCTTTTCATTGCCACCCACAGCATGATACACCTCAATGCCTGCTGCATGACATTTATCTATATAATCGCGCGAAGGATTACCGAACACACTGATAGTAGCAATCATATCTTTTACCGGCTCAAGGTCAGCAAACGAATGTCCTTCTCCATATACCACCCAAGGGTGTAATTGCTTTGTCTGTAAAGTTTCGATCTGCTTCTTGCCACAGGAAGCTACGACAAATGTAACCAATATCAAATATACAAAACTTCTAATAGTAGTCATTTTTTTAATTAATTTATACCATTTTTTCAATTAACCTTTCAATGATATTACCAGTTTGGATTTATATATCACTTGCGTTAGAAATACTACAGATTAAATGAAAGAGCTGTAATTACTTTCTTATTAACAATAGACTCCCCCATCCCTATCCAAATATAAAAGCCATTTGGGGCCGAATCTATCGAGAGGATTTAATGTTAAATTAATAAGGTTTATACTTAAACCAATTATATTTACCAGTATAGGTATCAGTACAGTTGCTATCGCCTTGCCAATTTCCCCCATCGGCAAAGCTGCGGAATTCCAATCCAAATGTAAAATCTTCTGGAGTATATGTTGTTTGCTTACGAACCATTTCCTCACCATCCATATACCATATAGGCAAATATCCGTCTTCGTTGAGTTGTAAATCCAATTCAAAAGTATGTACACCCGGATCAATAGCCAAGAAGAAAGGATCCATCACTTCAGTATAGCAACGTACAAGCATCTGTCCCGGAATGGCACCAACAGCCTCACGCCATTCCTGTGCACCCGGACAGAGATAAAGTGAGAAAGAACGCTCATCTGCGTTAGTAGCAAAAATATTGAGTCCATTAAACCATTTCTCGCCAGCTGGAACTAAAGGTACATCTAACTCGAAAGAGTATTTTGCAGCTCTGGCAGTAATATCAGTTCTCACTACTTGCGCATTAGAGATATTTAAAGAACCTTCGCCTATTGAAGCATCTCCCAAATTCCAACCTGTTGGAACTTCATCGAATTCGAAAATAAGAATGTTTTCTTCTTCGCTTCCATCATTGCTATATCTCTTATATTCGATATAGTTATACTTCGTTTCATAAGTATCTGTACACTCTACCTGACCTTGCCAGCCTCCTCCGTTTGCCATGGTACTGAATTGCAAATCGAATTTGTTTTCAACTGAAGTATACCAAGTTTGGAATGTCTTCACCTTTTCTCCATCTATTATCCAAGTACAATAATATTGGTCTTCCTCATTCAAACGCAAATCGAGTGCGAAAGTATGTTTACCCGGATCAATCGGTACATTAAATACCCCCAAAGCTTCGGTATAGCAACGTACCAACATCTGACCCGGTAAAGCACCCACAGCATCGCGGTCTGCCTGACTTCCTGCCCATATAAACATAGAGAAAGAGCGTTCCACACCGGAAATATTGTTAACTCCAATATTAGGACCAGACACGTATTTCTCGCCAACACCAATTTGCGGTACATCAATTTCAAAAGTAACCTTACCGGCACCCATGTTATCATTAATCTTAGTATTACATCCAGGCATCGGAAGTACCATCCAACCATCAGCAAAAGTTGCAGTACCAGGTACCATCCATTCAGCAGGAGCCTTGTTGTCATCGAACTCCCACTTCACCACCTTACCGTCAGGTTCGGGCTCTTCAGCATCACCACCAATCGGTTTCTTAGAGTAGTCATAAGGGATATACTCAAACCAATCGAAGATAGCATAATTTTCTTGAGTAGCAGCATGATCTCCCATACCCATCAAATTCTCCACGCTGGAAATGGCACGGAAGGCAATCTCTTCACCATAATTCATGGTCTTCGAAATGACAGGGATATCATTTACCAGCCATTCGGCAATATACTTGCCCTCTTCATTAAGTTTCATATCAATAGCGATGTTGTGCCATGCATCAGCTTTAATGACAACAGTCTCACTCACCACCGGATTAGCTTGGCTGGAGATGAGACAAAGCAGTTCATCATCGGCAGCACCATATTTGGCACGATTTTCGGCAGTACCGGAAGAAATCTCAAAGTCAAGTTCATGACGGTCGTCATTATAAATAAAACCAGCCACGCTGGTACGATCGTTCATACCCAATTTAGGAATAAACACACGCCACTCATAACGTCCGGAATAATACATTTTGTCGGTATTCACCTTAAAGCGGTCTCCGTTTGTCCCCATATGCTCTTCTCCAGGACGGGTATAGATACGTATACCCTTACCGTCTTCACATCCTTCATCATCTACCAGAGTAATGGCATTAGAAGCATCATTCAAACCGGAAAAATATACACCTTTAAAGCTGTCAAAATTATACTTGTCACCTTTCTTTTGAGCTTTTTGCTTCACGGTTATATTCAGTTGTTCTGCCCGTTCGGCAGATATTGTCACTATTGCACTACGTGCAGCTCCCTTATTCTTATCAGCATGGAAAGTAAGTGTAGCGTTACCCATGCCCTCCATAGGAGTCACGGTAAGCCATGAATCCTCACTTTGAGTTATCGCTATTTTCCACGATGCATCGGTTTCCACTTGAATGGTCTGATCTTGATCCGCAGACGGAGTCGCCTCAAAAAAGATGACATTGTCCGACGAAACCATATCTATCACATCCACTTTATCTCTCTCAAAGTCACTACACGCTGTAAACATAGGCAGAACAGCAGTAAAAACAGCTAAACAAAAATATTTTAAATTCATGATATTAGTTCTCTAAAATTAATGTTTCAGATTAGGATTATTTGCTACGTCGCGCGCCGGATATGGGAAATACATTTTACTATCATCCCACACACCTGTCACAGGTATGGATTCGCAAACAAATATACCAGGAGCGACCTCTACTTGAGGATTATTTTTACGATATTCAAAGTGATCTTTCAAGCGGTTCATACGAAACATATCGCGTGCACGAGTTGCGATATTTGCCCAATAATAGCCACCTACTTCCCAACCGTGTTCGTTGTAAGCCGCTTCAGCTAACTCTTCATCACTCATCGAAATACTATAAATATTACTATTCTTACCATCAGCACGGTTGCGTACTTCATTAAGCACACGTACAGCCTCAGATTTATCGGCTCCACCCAATTTGGCACGTCCCACAGCTTCAGCATACCAACAATACACTTCTGAAAGACGAATTACCTGATGCTGTTTTTCACCTTCAAAGCTGAGAGCAGCAGGATTTGTGTAGTCAAATTCGGTACCATTCAGTCCTTCTACTTTCTTCATAAAGCATGGAGCTAAGCAAGCACGAGGAGATTGAGGATTTGGATCTTCCCACCAATCACGCAGTGTACCTTGTTTCGCCTCACTTTGCAGTATGATTTTAGGAAAGTAACTTGCCTCTTTACGAGGACCTTCAGGAAATTCTTTCCAAAACTTAATTTCACCATGTGTATCTTCCCAGCCGCCACCATAAGCCATATCCTGCATAAAGTCACATACTACGGCATTAGTTAATGCACCCGAAGCAAGGCTATAATGTAAACCTAAAAGTACTTCAGGATTTTTATCGTTCCATTCCATTGAATAAACTTGTTTGTATTCATCAAGCAAGCGATAATTCCATGTACCGTTTTTCACACCATCAATCACTTCCTTAGCTTTTTGAGCAGCAAGTTTATAATATTCTGTACCCAAGTTCAAAGGCCATCCTGCCATCGTCATATAAACATAGCTTAAGGTAGCCTTAGCAGAAGCTTTATTCACTGCAATATTTATACCGTTACGTGCATACGGTTCATTGACATAGTTATCAGGTAGCATGTTTTCGGCATTATTCAAGTCTTTTACAATAAGATCATAAATGTCTTCCACTTCCGCCAAAGGCATATTATACTCCACAGCATCTTTTAAGACCATCGGTACACGCCCCCAAGTAGTAACTAAATAATAGTATGAATAGGCACGCCAATAATAAGCTTGTCCTAATGTAGCATCTACATATTCTTTTTCTACGGGAGTACGTCCAGCATTTTCGATAATGAAATTGGCAGCTTTTACCACTTCCCAACGCCGAGTCCACAGTTCGTCTACCCAAGTATTGTTATCAGACACATCGTAGCTATCTACTTCGCGGATAGGCTGTTTGTTACTGGCAGGGTGAGTACTTATATCATCGCCTCGTACAGCATCGAAACCTATTGCATTGTTAGCATACATAGCATTAGCTAAAATACCGTACATTGCATTAAGAGATTTATCCAAATCACCTTTAGTCTGAAAGAAGTTATCTACTACCATTTGTCCTTTGGGATCTTCAGTTAGAAAATCTTGACAACCGATCAGTGTAAATGACGAAAATGCCATACCGGCTATTATTAATGATTGATATATTTTTTTCATATTTAGAGTCTTTATAGTTCTTAGAAATTAAGTTTCAAACCAAACGTAAAAGTACGCGGGATTGGATAAGCACCCATGTCCACTCCATTAAGTCCGTAAGGACCCGCATTGATTACTTCTGGATCCATACCACTGTAGTGAGTCAGAGTAAAGACATTCTGAGCACTTACCGAGAGCTGCAAGTCAGCTATACGAGCCCACTTACGCGGAACCGTATAAGCTATGCTGATATTTTTCAATTTGATGTAAGAAGCGTCTTCCAAATAGAAATCAGAATCTGGAAAATCCTTGTTTTCACTATTCTTATGAGTAGAGTAAAGGGCTTCCGTCTTATTCTCTACCATATCCCAACTCTTATAATAAGCATCGGCAAGAGTGATGAACTTATATTTACCCACCATAGATGACATTGCAAATCGACTCATATTAAGACGATCACTTCCCAAAGCGGCGTTAAAGAAGCAATTGAATGTCCAGTTCTTCCAAGTCACTGTATTGTTCCAACCAAATGTCCAACTTGGTTCAGCCTGTCCCTTTACTACCAAATCATCACTGGTAGGAGTAGTAGTAAAGCTACCGTCAGCCTGATGCTTATAAAGATTCAAACCGTCTTTGCTAAAATTCTGCCATTCATATACATAAAACGAACCGATAGGATGACCTACTTTCTTAATTTCGATAGGACCGGCACCAAATCCTGTAAGGTTCTCGCCTACGATGAAAGGATCTCCAGCTAAATCAATCACTTCATTGTGTAACCAAGAAGCATTGAAGGAGGTTTCCCAACGCAAGTTCTTAGTAGCTACTGGAGTAGCAGCTAAGTTAAATTCCACACCACGATTCCGAATTTCACCATTGTTTACCCAAAAACTACCACCACCGTTATAAGATGGAATAGGTTTACGCAACAACAAGTCCTTAGTATCTTTACGGAACCATTCCGCTGTGAAGTTCAAGCGTCCGCTTAGCACCGAAACATCTACACCTACATTATATTGATAAGTACTTTCCCATGTAACATCGGGAGTAGAGAGCGAACCGCTCCAGTATCCATTCCATATCTGCCCGCTTCCCCAGGAATCATAGTTTTTCTCGCTAAGTGTACCCAAAGTAGAATAAGAGCCGATATCGGAATTACCTGATACACCAAAACTGGCGCGTAATTTTAATTGATCAAATATCTTCTGATTTTTCATAAACCTTTCTTCCACTACATTCCATGCCAAAGCCACTGACGGGAAATATCCCCATTTGTTTCCTTTACTGAATTTTGAAGAACCATCAGCACGCAGTGTAGCAGTAGCCATATAGCGATCCCAAAGCTGAAACCATAGATGAAGCGGAGTATCCGTTACCTGCAGTGATATTTTTGGCGTTATTCACATTCCAATATCCCACAAATTCGTTATTCAAATCACTACCCCCTATTGAAAGACTCTTGCCTTCATAGCCGTTCAATTCGAATACAGCAGTAGCAGTTAAATGATGATCTTTATTGAAGAACTTGTCATAAGTAACATTCTCAATGTTTTGCCACGTCACACCATGACTGCTACTATTTGACATTGCACTCAACGCACCGGGAGCAGTCAGTGCCGACGAAAAGTTGTAGTTGGGTGAATGACTGTAGCTAAGAGAGCCCTGTGCTGAGAATGTCAAACCATCAATTATCTTATAAGTAAAGTTCATATTTCCACTAAAACCGTAGTTATAAGAGTCACTATAGTTTTCTATACGTCGCCCATAGGGGTTGGAATCAACAGCATTATATGGATCCTTGTTGTATATCCCTGTTTCAGGATCGCGCATTTCCATGGTGGGCGAATAATTCAAGAAAGTCATCATGTCAATGTCACCATTGTGAAGATGCGAGTAATTCATATTAAGTTTAGTCGACATAGCAAGACGATCTGTAAGTTCGTTATCAAGGTTGATACGCATTTGTGACCGCTGATTTTTAGTGGTAATAGTCATAGCAGATTGGTCGAGAAAGTTGGCAGATATATAATAGCGATTTTTCTTACTACCACCCGAAATACTGACCTTGTAGTTCTGACTCACTCCGGTCTGCAACATTTTTTCTTGCCAATCAATACCTTTTTGTCCTGTACGGTATGCCTCCATATCTTCATCCGATATCGTAGCACCACCTCTATAATAGTTCAGTGCTTGTGCATATTCGTAAGGTGAAAGTAAATCATACTTTTTGATGATGTTTGAGATACCAATATTAGCTTCTACTGAAATACGTGGTTTGCCTTCCGTACCTTTTTTAGTAGTAATAAGTATTACACCATTGGCACCACGTGAACCGTAAATAGCAGTGGCAGAAGCGTCTTTCAACACCTCAATTGAAGCGATATCATCAGGATTCATATCAAGTCCGCCGCCAATCACACCGTCAGTTACATATAATGGTTCACATCCTGTATTGATTGAAGTGGTACCGCGTACACGTATTTTCACGCCTCCCCCAGGCATACCATCAGTATTTGTTACTTGCACCCCCGTAACACGGCCTTGAAGGATTTCGCTCACACGTTTCACCGGCTGTTCTTTATACTGCTTTGTCGAAACGGATGAAACAGAACCTGTAAGGTCTGATTTCTTCACTACACCATAACCAATTACTACCACCTCGTCCAATTGGTTTTGATCTTCATTAAGAGAAATACGTAATTCTGTATCTTTTCCCAACCTCACTTCTTGAGCTTCATAGCCTATATAAGAGATGGATAAGACTACTCCTTCGTTGGTGCGAATGGTAAACTTACCATCTACATCGGTAATTGTACCTGTCGTTGTACCTTCACTCCAATCAAAGGTTCGCCACTTGCGGCATCCATCACAACACCGTTATACGTCTGTGTCACTTGTGCCCATGTTGAAGAGACAAATGTAAGCATACACAAGAGTAAGCAGCTAAAAACTATTTTTACGTTGTTCATAATAAAATAGATTAAGTATTAAAATAAATTTCGTTTGATGTTTACAAAATTATAAATGAAACTTTTTCTTCAACTCAACAAATAGCTTTAAAACATCAAATTCCGATTTTACATATCAAAAAATATCCTTAAGACATCAATAAATGTTTATTTCAAGTGATTTTCATCTAAAATACCTTATATTTACAGCCAATTTAAAAGCTTTAAATCATGAAACACACAGTTATCACACTCTTTGTTTTTCTATTGGTTTTGCCCTTAAATGCCGTTCTGAGAACATATTCTTTTATCCCTTTATCACTCAATGAAGGGTTAACAGATTCCAAAGTACAATGTATTTTTCGTGACCATGTCGGTGTAGTGTGGATTGGGACGAAAAACGGGCTCAACAGTTGGGATCAATCTGAACTGAAATACTACCTTCACAATCCTTCCAATCCAACTTCCTTACCCGATAATTATATCAAATTCATAACCGAAGGGACCGACCAAAAGCTATACCTATCTACGAACCATGGAGTAGGAACATTCGATCCGGTACTTAAACTCTTCACCCCAATCCTATACAAAGACAAAGTATTCGAAGCATGGAGCTGTTTGCAAGCCGATAGCGTTTTATTGCTGGGTGGCAGACAAACGGTTTACAGTTATAATTATCACAACAAATTGCTTACTCCATTAGTACATGAAACCAAAGGAGATTTAAATAAATGTATTAATAAAATTTCCTCTTGGGACAGTCACACATACATTGCCTCTACCAAACAAGACGGAATTTGGATGTATGACCTTGAAAAACAAACTATGTCACGTTGTCCGTTTGTGCAGGAACGTAATGTTAATAATATATTTGTTGATAGTAAGGGATGCCTATATGTATCAATTTATGGTAATGGAGTTTTCAGGTATCGACACGATGGGACTCTCGACAAACACTTCTCCACACAGAATGGGAAACTCACACACAATGTGGTATTCGACTTTATGGAAAAAGATAGTATCATCTGGATGGGAACAGACGGTGGAGGAATTAACCTATTAGACTTACGTACCGATAAAGTGGAATGTATAAAGCACATTTCAGGTAATTCGCATTCCCTACCGAATAACTCCATTTTTTGCCTCTATAAAGATACAAAGAATAATATCTGGGGCGGAAGCATGCATAGTGGATTGTTTTTCATTACAGAAAATCAAATCAAGACTTACCAAGATACACCGCCTAATTTCCCATACGGATTAAGCGAACTTACAGTTACCGCATTGTATGAAGATATTGATACCTTGTTGTGGATTGGAACGGACGGAGGAGGACTTAATGCCTATAACCAGCATACCGGATTGTTCCAGCATCTATCTACTACAAATGGTAAAAAAGTAGTATCTATCACCGAGTTTTCACCAGAAAAACTACTTATATCCTGCTTCAATGACGGACTCTATATTTTCGACAAACGTACAGCTAAATTAACCTCCTTTTTACTTATAGACAACCACACTACTCGAAAAGAGTTTACCCAAGGTGATCTAATAAATCTATATGCAACTTCCGATGAAATCTACATTTTCGGCTCCAACATCTATGTATATAATCGACATACACAACATACCAAACAGCTTCCAATTCCATCTCACTTAGATCGCGAATCGTTCATACACGCACAACCTATTCATGCCGACAATCAATACATCTATATATTAAGCTACAAAAGTTTACTACAGATTGAGAAGACCTCAAAAAACATTGCACAACTTTTCGGCGTTTCGGATGACGAGTTCCTCTCTTCGGCATGTATTGACAATCAAGGTAAATTTTGGATAGGTAGCAATTATGCCTTATATCATTATAATGCAGCAAGTCAGCAAGCTGAAAAGATACAAAACGTACTATTCCATAATATTCAAAGCCTAACTTCGGATGACAAAAACCGCATATGGATAGGAGCTAACAATCAGTTACTTGTCTATCTCAGAAATGAAGATCGCATAGTGATGTTAGATAAAACGGACGGCATAAAGCCCAACGGATACATATTCACTCCCATACCGCTGTCACCCAGTAAGAATATTTATATGGGAGGTACACAAGGACTGACAGTGATAGATAAAAATATTGAAATATCGGACAAAGATATACCCATCGTAAACCTGCTTAGCATTAACTTAGACGGCAAAGATGTTACCAGAGACGTAATACTGCATAAACGGTTAACAGTACCCTATCATCACTCATCAATCAGCTTTAAAGTAATTGTTGATGAAAGTACCCCCTTTCGTAAGCATCTCTTCAATTATCTTCTTGAAGGAGATGAACCACGGAAAATCCAAAGTAAATCCCGCAAAATAGAATTGGGCACTTTGAAACCCGGTAACTATACCTTATTGGTAAATTGCAATGCCAACAATAATTGGGACGAATCCACCCAATTACTCAATATTTACGTTCAGGGCCCTATGTGGCAAAGACCTTGGTTTATCAGCCTTTGCATACTCTTATTCTTGATTATTTGTATAAGTGGAATATGGTTACTGCAAAAGCGTATGAATTATAAACTCAAACTGGCATTGGCAAAAAGCAAACGAGAGCAAGAGGAAAAATTGCGTTTCATCACTCACCTAAACGACGTAATTGACAATAACATTGATAAATATGGCCTCGACAATCAATTTCTGCAAACTGAAATGGCAATGGGACGCACATCACTTTACAATAAACTCAAGCAAATTACCGGTATGGGAATAAACGAATACAT
>OBWH01000351.1_pt1 | contig 11076 bp, 10 predicted proteins | sample 1476391 | NCBI WGS metagenome assembly OBWH01 (sample SAMEA2580086, study PRJEB22360) | human gut metagenome | biome: human gut; feature: human-associated habitat; material: faeces | place: Denmark | collected 2008/2010
TCAAAACCGGTATTCCGGCTTCCCGTGACGACGTATTACTTCCGGAAGAAGTGGGCTTTGAGCGTCCCAAGGAAAATCTCAATTCCAATGTTCATACCGGATATGATTTGCTTGCACGTTGGAGTGATAAGGTCAATGACTTTCACTATTCTATCAGTGCCAATTTCACCTATTCCCGTTTCTACAACTGGGAGCAGTATAATCCTAAGTTCAGTAATTCATGGGATGAATATCGTAATTCTACATGGCACCGTTTCGGGAATGTCAACTGGGCATACGAGGCAGATGGCCAGTTCCAAAGTTGGGAAGAGATTGCGTCGTGGCCGATTGACAATGACCAGAAAGGAAATACGACATTACGCCCGGGTGATATCAAGTACGTCGACCAAAATGGGGATGGCATAATCAACGATATGGACAAACGCCCCATCGGATACAAAGAAGACTCCACACCCGTTCTGAACTTCGGTTTTAACCTTGCATTCGCATGGAAAGGCTTCGATTTAGCATTGGATTTCTCCGGTGCGGGAATGTCTACCTGGAATCCGTCATTAATCCAAAAGATTCCATTTAACAATAATGGAAACAACCCGGCTTACTACATGGAAGATACATGGAGACTATCTGATATCTTTGATGCAAACAGTGAAATGATTCCTGGCAAATACCCGACATTATTAATCGGAAACAATGCCAATAACCATAGTAATTATTGGGATAGCTCTTTCTGGAAGTACAATGTCCGTTATTTAAAACTGCGTAATCTGGAATTTGGTTACACCTTCCCCAAAGAGTGGCTGCAAAAATGCAGAATTAACAGTCTAAGGTTATATCTTGCCGGACAGAACCTGTTTACACTCACCAATGTACCTATCGATCCGGAAGTTTCAGCCGGTAACGGAACAGCTTACCCGAGTATGCGAATTATCAATCTGGGTTTAACACTTAAATTCTAAAAGCAATGAAATATATAAAAGGATACCTGTTATTGGGTTTAACTTTGATATTAGGATCTTGTTCTGATTTTTTAGATCGTGATCCCGATCAGATATTGACAAATGACCAGATCTTCAGCGATGCTAAAATGATAAACTCCGTATTGGCCGGTTTTTATGGAGATACAGAGAATTGGGGACAAAGTTTTGCCACTCCCGCCAGCTTTACTAAAGTGGACGACGGTTGCGTGACTGATGGTGGCCGTGATAACATGCAGGAATACAGTGACAATCAATGGCGAGTTTATCCATATAAATATATTCGTAATTTAAATCAGTTCCTGGCGGGATTAAGAGCTACAACCGTACTTGAATCTACAGAGAAATTGCGATATGAAGGCGAAATTCGCTTCTTACGCGCCTGGGCATATTTTAGTATGTGCAGAGGTTTAGGCGGTGTACCTATTGTGAATGATAACGTATACGAATATGAGGCAGGGATGGATGTTTCAGGTTTGGCTGTTCCCCGTTCCAAAGAATCAGAAGTCTACGATTATATCATCAATGAATGTGCCACTATCGCAGATTACCTGCCTACAAAGCCCACCACCAATGCCGCCCGTGCCACACGTTGGGCTGCCCTGATGTTAAAGGCACGTGCTGCCGTTTATGCAGGATCATTGGCCAACTACAATAATAAGATGGTTGCTCCTATACGCACAGAAGGAAATGAAGTCGGTATTCCGGCGGAAATGGCTACCCCATATTACGAAACAGCATTGGAAGCAGCCAAAGAAGTGATAACTCAAGCTTCTGCCTATTATAACCTGGACATAACGATTCGTAATGATCTGGGACAGAATTTTTATAATGCAGTCTGTGTCAAAGAGAATAATCATGAAGTGATCTGGGCCAAAGATTATGCATATCCAGGAGCCACCCATGGATTCACACAAAAGAATATTCCCGCTTCTCTAGCAGAAGATCAGGAACGTTGTTATTCCGGCGCAGTATTAAATCTGGTAGAAGCATTTGAATACAAGGACAACCGCGACGGCACAATCAAAGTTAAGGATGAATCCGGAAATTACATCATGTACAGTCGGCCGGAAGATGCCTTTGCCAATAAAGATGCCCGGTTGTGGGGAACCGTACTTTATCCGGGAGCCAAATTCAGAGGTAGTGAAGTAGTGTTGCAAGCCGGTCAGAAAGTGCCCGACGGAAACGGAAATTGGAAAGAAATCATAGGTAAAGCCGATTCTTACGATGACAATAACCGCCTGATAACTTCTATCAACGGACCAATGGAATCAAATGAAATCCGTATAAACAAAACAGGTTTCTTCTTCCGCAAATTCCTGGACGAAACCATCGGTGCTTCTACCAATTCGAAGATGAGTACCATGTGGTATCCTCGTTTCCGTATTTCAGAAGCATATATGATAGCTTGTGAGGCTGCTTATGAGCTCAATAAAACCGGAGAAGATGATCCGCTGAACTACATCAATCCTGTTCGTACACGCGCCGGCATCAGCGAACTGGAATCAATCACATTTGAAGATATTGTCCGCGAATATCGGGTGGAATTTGCATTGGAAGATCATCGTTACTGGGATCTGAAACGCTGGCGCCTGGCTCACGAAATCTGGGATGGTAATTCGGAAAATCCGGATGCACAGCTCTACGAACTATTCCCTTATCAGGTTAATGATCCGGGTAGCGCCAATGACAAGATGTGGGTATTCGACAAAAAGAAAGCCTACATGGTTCCTTACCCCCGCTATTTCCAGATGAAGAACTATTATAACTTCTTCGATAACAGCTGGCTCAACAAGAACCCGTTATTAGTGAAAAATCCCTATCAGTAAAACATAAAACTGTAAAACAATGAAAAAAATAAGAACTATATTTTCTTTGCTTTCACTTTCCCTGCTTGCCATAAGTTGCGGTTTAGACAATTACGACGAACCAGAATCATTTCTGGAAGGGAAAATCACGTATAAGGGAAAACAACTCGGTTTGAAAGGTACAAACGGAGGTATTCAACTACAATTGTATCAGGATGGTTATGCCAACCATGATCCTATCACCGTGTATGCCACACAGGACGGAACTTTCTCTGCAGTACTTTTCGATGGTCCGTACAAACTGGTAACTAAAGACAAAAACGGTCCCTGGGTGAATAACCGCGATACCATATATGTGGAAGTAAAAGGAAAAACACAATGTGAAGTAAAAGTCACCCCTTATTTTACAATATCAGACGAAAATATCACATTAGATAACAACATCGTATCCGGCACGTGCAATATACAGCAAATAGTACAGGATGCCAAGATAAGCCAGGCAATGCTACTCGTCAGCAAAACAACTTTTGTTGACGAGAACACGAATATAGCCCGGCAAAATTTATCCAATATAAATCCCGGAGTAACAAATATTTCGCTGGATATTACGAGTAACCAGAATGTACAGTCAGCCAAAGCCCTATTCGCCTGCATCGGTGTAAAAGCGAACGGAGCGGACCAAGCTGTCTATTCAGAAATTTTCAGACTGAAATAATTCATCTAAGAAATAATTTGTCAGTATATTTATTTAATAAATATACTGACAAAAAAAATAAAACAAAATTATATGACAAACAAAAACATGTTATTAATGGGAACTGCATCCTTACTGTCCCTACATGCAGCAGCCCAGAATGACCCAAAGCCCAACATTGTTTTAATCATGGTGGACGATATGGGATATTCCGATCTAGGGTGCTACGGAGGAGAAATTCTTACGCCCAATCTAGATAATCTGGCAAAAAAAGGAGTACGCTTTACCCATTTCTGCAACACAGGACGCTCCTGCCCTTCCCGTGCCAGTCTACTGACCGGACTTTATCCCCAACAGGCAGGTATCGGAATGATGTCCGAAGATCCTCATTCTGCCGAAGATCATGGAGTGCACGGATACATGGGATACTTGAACCGTAATTCGGTCACCATAGCAGAAGTGCTGAAAGAAGCCGGTTATCACACCTATATGTCGGGGAAATGGCATGTAGGCATGCACGGACAGGAAAAATGGCCGTTGCAACGTGGCTTTGATCATTTTTATGGTATCTTGTCAGGAGCTTGCAGTTATCTGCAACCTCATGGAGATCGCAATCTGACTTTAGACAATCAACAGTTGCCTCCACCGGAACAACCTTATTACACTACTGACGCATTTACTGATTATGCGATTAAATTTGTCGACGAACGCCCCAAAGATGACAATCCGTTCTTCCTTTACCTGGCATACAACGCTCCCCATTGGCCGTTACATGCTAAACAGGAGGATATAGACAAATTTGTAGGCAAGTACCGGAAAGGTTGGCAGAAAGTACGTGAAGCCCGTTTGAAACGTATGATTAAAATGGGATTGGTAGACAAAAATTGGGATCTTGCTCAATGGGAGGGTCGCCAATGGTCCGAACTGACCGAAGATGAACAAATAGAACTGGATAGAAGAATGTCAGTATATGCGGCACAAGTTCATTGCATGGATTATAATGTGGGACGGTTAATAAAGTACCTGGAAGAAAAAGGGGAGCTGAATAACACCTTACTTATTTTCTTGTCGGATAATGGTGCATGTGCCGAGCCTCATCGTGAGAAAGGTTTCGGAACCATCGATATGATTAACAATCCGGATGAATGGGTAAATCCATCCTATGGCCTGCCATGGGCACAGGTTAGCAATACTCCATACCGTAAGTATAAAGTAAGAGCGTATGAAGGCGGGACCTCCACTCCATTGATTATTTCCTGGCCCGACAAGTATGCAAAATACAATGGCGAGATAAGACACAATAGAGCTTTCCTGCCTGACATCATGGCAACCTTCATCGATGCAGCGGAAACGACCTATCCGAAGACTTATCATGGAGGAAATGAGATCATTCCTTTGGAAGGCGCAAGCATGCTACCGATACTAACCAATACAGACACCGAATTGCACGAATATATTTTTGGTGAACACTTTGACAACTGTGTAGTATGGTGGAAAAACTGGAAAGCCGTTAAAGACCAGAACTCTAAAGTATGGGAACTTTTCAACTTAGAGAAAGACCGTACAGAACGGGTTAATTTGTCCAGAGAAAACCCCAAGATTCTAAAACAACTGGTAGACGAATGGAACAAATGGGCAAATACACATTATGTATATCCCAAAGGAAAATAGCCACAGAAAGGTAACATAAAGACATGCAAAATGTCTAAAAACCGTATCTTAAAGCACTTGCCCCTGCTACAAATCTTTTTGTAACAGAGGCAAGTTTCATTATAGGAACTCTCCGTCCCTCATATTCTTATTCATCAAGGAATCATTCCTTCCCTCACAATATCTACCAGAATCGGCTTCAATCCGCTAACGAAACATTCCACTGCAATCACCATCAGAATCAGTCCCATAAGACGCATCATCACATTATTACCCGTTTCACCCAAGACTTTTACCAATTTCGTGGAAGCACGAAGAATAAAGAAAGTCAGCAGATAAATCAGGGCGATAGTACCTATCAATATCCCCTTCATTTCATAAGAATGCGCATCCTGCATCAAAACGATTGCATTGGCAATCGCTCCGGGACCGCATAACATAGGAATACCGAGAGGAGTAATAGAGATATCATCCGCATACGTTTTGATTTCTTCGTCCTTCAACTTCATCGGTGTATAGCGGGCTTGAAGCATATCAAAGCCTATCTTGAAGATAATCACCCCACCGGCAATACGGAAACCATTGGTAGAGATACCGAAGAACTTGAAAAGAAACTGCCCGGCAAAGACAAATACCATCAATGTAATAAACGACACAATAGTAGCACGACGTACGATAGACTGACGTTCTTTATCCGTCATACCATGAGTCATGGTAAGAAAGACAGGCATCGTTCCCAACGGGTTGGTCAACGTGAAGAATGAAGTGAAACAAAGTAAGGCGAAAGGCAGAAGCGTACTATCCATGATTATATCGTATTTTATGCAAAACTAAAACGCAACAAAAATACGACTTAATCCAGAAAACCTATAATAAATCCATTAATTCTTTCAAGGAATGGATGTGATAAGTAGGGAGGAAAGGGAAAGCTGTCCGTTCTGTCACATTGTAGAAAACCTGATGCATCCCTACTCCGTGCGCTCCGGTTATATCCGCTTCCCAACTATCACCAATCATTAAGGATTCGCGCAACTCGGATTGAGTAGCAGACAAAGCAAAATTGAATATCTCCGGCCAAGGCTTCAGCACTCCGAGATCTTCCGAGAGAATCACCTTTCTGAAATACCCGTCCACTCCTGCCGAACGCATCTTACGTGATTGCAATTCACGAAACCCATTGGAAAGGATATAGAGGTTATATTTGGGAGCAAGATACTCCAATACCTCCTTTGCATGAGGCATTAAAACACTTTTAGTAGGGATAATAGCGAAAAAATCTCTCGAAAACCGTTCAGCGAGCGCTTCATCTTTCACTCCCACGGCCTGTAAAGGATAAAAGAAACGTTGGCTGTTCAATTCATCCTTCGTTATCTTTCCTTCACCGTACTCAACCCAGAGTTCGGTATTTCTTTGTTGATAAAGAGTATAATAATGATTGAATGAATCAAAATAGCGGTCGAACGAATATTTCTGATATACTTCCTCAAAGGTGTTACGAGCATTTTGAGAAAAAGCCCAGATGGTATCATCAAGATCAAAAAAAAGATTTTTATATTTCATCAGTAGTTATATAATAAGAAACAAAAAAGCCAATGTGCTAATTTCTTGAATCCAGGAATCAGCACATTGGCAATTCAAAAGGGATATCTACCTTATTTTACCTGGATAACCAAGTATCTGGATACACTCCAGAATTCAGTAGGATTAGTAATCTTCAATGTCAACTGGCCTTTATCATCTTTTACCAATTCATAAGAACCGGTCGGATGAGTAGTCAGTAATTCAGCACGTTTAGAGTACAACTTGATTTCTTTGGTTGTACGGATATCGATCTGCGTGAAATAATCCTTATTGAAATCAGCGCTCTTCAACACGTCTCCGCTCTGAAGAATCTTTTGAGCTTTCAATTCAGATTTAGTACCAAATACGAACCAGGCAGCATTCAGGCTCTTTTCCTGTTCTGCAACGGTTTTAGCTTTCGCTTCGTTTTCTGCGGCCAGAGTTTCTTTTGCTACAGACAGATCGCTGACAGCAGCATCCAATTCCTGAATACGGATATTCTTGGAAGCCAGTTCTGTTTGAAGCTCTTCGATACGCTGTTGTTTAGCGTTCAATTCAGCAGTCAAAGCGGCAACAGCTTTTTTCATCTGTGCAGAATTGTAATTGCTATTCTTCAACTGTGCCTGTAACTTTGCAATCTGCGCTTTGTTTTCTTCCATTTGCTTGGAGATGAATTCGATGTCAGAAGCAATCTGTTGCTTGGCACTGGCAGAGTTTTCAGTGATGGTTCCACGCTGCAAGTCAACACGGCTTTCGGCAGCATTGATCTTACGGAAACCTTCCTGAACTTCATTGAAAGTCCCCATCATATCATCCAGTTCAGCGTTGCGCTGGTTCAGTTCCATCAAAAGAGAATCATTTTCAGCTTTCAGGTCTTTACTTCCACCTTTAAAGCCATCACACGAAGCCAACAAGGCTACGCATACAAATAAAACAGCTAACTTTTTCATACGTTTACGTTTTACGTTTTTTAATGAAGTTATTTAATCATCTATTCCTGCTAATACTATCACAATCTCGCCCCGGGGTTCGGTAGCGGTAAAGTGTTCTATCAATTCAGCCAAACTGCCCCGAACTGTTTCTTCATGGAGTTTGGATATTTCACGCGACACGGTTGCCTGACGTTCAGCACCGAAATATTCGGCAAACTGTGTTAACGTCTTCAACAGACGGTGGGGTGATTCATAAAACACCATCGTGCGGTGTTCTTCCGCCAATGTCTTCAGTCGTGTCTGCCGTCCTTTCTTCTGGGGGAGAAATCCCTCGAAGCAGAACTTCTCGTTCGGCAATCCCGATGCTACGAGTGCCGGAACAAAAGCGGTTGCTCCCGGCAAGCACTGCACTTCAATACCGTTGCGCACACATTCACGAACAACCAGAAATCCGGGATCGGAAATTCCAGGCGTTCCGGCATCCGAAATAAGTGCCACCGTTTCACCTGCCTTTATTCTATTAACAACACTCTCCACCGTTTTATGTTCATTAAATTTGTGGTGGGATTGCATTGCATTCTTTATTTCAAAGTGTTTCAACAAGATACCGGAAGTACGTGTATCCTCCGCCAAAATCAGATCGACCTCTTTCAGGACTTTGATAGCCCGAAAAGTCATGTCCTCCAGATTCCCTACCGGCGTAGGCACCACATATAGCTTTCCCATCTTGTTTTTGTTTTATACTGATTGATTAAAATATTTCTTTAGTAGCTCCAGAAAGTCGTTCACCGCCTCCTTTTCTTCATTCAATTCGACTTTCGAGGACAGAAATGCGACTGCAGTCTTGTAGGAACTCATTACTGATATCTGTTCGATAACCCGATTCATCAAATCAGTGTTGCCTCCGAACAGTTCACGAGAAAAACGGAAAGAATCATTCAAACTGATAGCATGTCGCAAGCCGGCAGACAGTTTGAGACTTTCTCCCAACACAGCCGATTTAGGTTCTTCCTCTTTCACAACAGTTTCAACGACAGGTTCCTCAACAATTGCCGATTCCTCTTTTTTCCCTTCTTCTTCTTCTTCTTCTTCTTCTTCTTCTTCTGCTGCTGCTGTCTCTGCAGCTGCCGCTATTACGACAGGTTTCTCTTCCGCAACAATGGCTTCTCCTTCCTCATCTTCTTTCACAACAACCGATTCGAGAGATTGTATAATCACGGGGGAATCCTCTTCAGACCCGGCAACTTCATCCTCCTCTTCCGCTGTCTCTTCCACAGCTGACGGAGAAATTACCTGAACAGCATCCACCTCCTGCTGCAGTTCTTCCAAACGCCCCTGCATCCGTGTAATGCTCCGCTTCAACAGTTCAGACAAAGTCGGAGTCGGCTCCTTGGTAAATGAATCCATGAGATACTTCAACTCATGAACATCCAACTCAATATCTGTTAATAGCTTCTGTTTCATGTCAGTCCATTGTTTATACGGTGCGAATGTAGGAATAATTTATGCAATAACTTAAAATAATGGATAATTTAACAGTTCTTGCACATTGAATTGCTTACCTTTGTCCACATATTTATTTAATCAAGAAAACACAAAATCTCATGGTATTATTTTCAGAAGACCACATACAGGAGACTAGAAGAAGAGGCCGGATCGAAGTAATCTGCGGTTCTATGTTCTCCGGAAAGACAGAGGAATTGATTCGCAGAATGAAGAGAGCGAAATTCGCGAAACAACGTGTCGAGATATTCAAACCTGCTATCGACACCCGTTATTCAGAAGAAGACGTAGTCTCTCACGACAGCCATTCTATCGCCTCCACTCCCATCGATTCGTCAGCCAGCATTTTACTGTTTACTTCTGAGATAGATGTAGTAGGTATTGATGAAGCACAGTTCTTCGACAGTGGTTTGATTGATGTATGCAACCAGCTTGCCAACAATGGAATCCGTGTTATCATTGCAGGATTGGATATGGACTTCAAAGGAAATCCGTTCGGACCTATGCCACAATTGTGCGCCATTGCCGATGAAGTCTCCAAAGTTCATGCGATCTGTGTGAAATGTGGTCAGCTGGCCTCTTTCTCACATCGTACAGTCAAGAATGAGAAACAGGTTCTTTTAGGCGAAACAGCCGAATATGAGCCTCTGTGCAGGGAATGTTATCTCCGTGCACGAGGGGAAGATGAGCAGAAAGTATAAACTCTATAAAAGAAACAGATTATGGAAAGGAAAAAGATAACATTCGACAGTTTTATACGCGGTTCCATCGGATGTGTGTTAGTTGTAGGAATATTAATGCTCGTGGAACGTCTTAGCGGAGTGTTATTACCTTTCTTTATTGCGTGGCTGATAGCTTATATGGTCTATCCGTTAGTCAAATTCTTCCAGTATAAGCTACGATTAAAAAGCCGCATTATTTCCATCTTCTGTTCCTTATTCCTCATTACGGTTATCGGAGTCACTTTATTCTACCTATTAGTGCCGCCGATGATTTCGGAAATAGGCAGAATGAACGACTTGCTAGTGACTTACCTCACCAATGGAGCCGGTAACAATGTGCCTAAGAATCTTTCTGAATTTATCCACGAGAACATTGATCTTCAGGCGTTGAACCGTGTATTAAGTGAAGAGAATATCCTGGCGGCAATCAAGGATACCGTCCCCAGAGTGTGGACTTTGCTTGCAGAATCTCTCAACATTCTATTCAGCATCCTTGCCTCTTTCATTATATTATTATATGTAATCTTTATATTATTGGATTACGAAGCGATAGCTGAAGGATGGTTGCATCTGCTACCCAATAAATACCGTACGTTTGCCTCCAACCTGGTTCACGACGTACAGGATGGTATGAACAGATATTTCCGTGGACAGGCTTTGGTTGCTTTCTGCGTAGGTATTCTTTTCAGCATCGGTTTCCTGATTATCGATTTCCCCATGGCTATCGCTCTGGGACTTTTCATCGGAGCATTGAATATGGTTCCCTACTTGCAAATCATTGGTTTCCTTCCCACCATTTTATTGGCAATCCTCAAAGCTGCCGACACCGGACAGAACTTCTGGATTATCATTGCATGTGCATTAGCCGTCTTTGCAATCGTACAAATCATACAGGATACCTTCCTTGTCCCCAAAATCATGGGAAAGATTACCGGACTGAATCCTGCCATCATCCTTTTATCTCTTTCTATCTGGGGTTCATTAATGGGAATGCTCGGCATGATTATCGCCTTGCCACTAACAACTTTGATGCTCTCCTACTACCAACGCTTTATTATCAACAAAGAAAAAAATAAAATATGATGAAGTAGAAACTACTGATAATCAAGAAACAAGCCATAACGAGGAAAAATAATTGAAACTTTTTTCTACGGAATGCTTGCAAATTAAATAAAAGTAACTACCTTTGCACCCGCAATCAGGAAATAACTGATACGCAAATAAGGATTGATT
>OBWH01000357.1_pt1 | contig 10942 bp, 9 predicted proteins | sample 1476391 | NCBI WGS metagenome assembly OBWH01 (sample SAMEA2580086, study PRJEB22360) | human gut metagenome | biome: human gut; feature: human-associated habitat; material: faeces | place: Denmark | collected 2008/2010
AGTCAATGACCAGTTAACTAATGGTGGACAGACTCCCATGTATAGCGCCACCAAACTTCAACAAATTCTGGATTTTCAGGCAGGAAAAAGCACACAATATATGTGGCCGACCGATGCGGGAAGATGGAATTCATTCGATGATCCCCAACGGCAAGACGTGATGCCTACCGGCAATACCGACTGGTTAAAAACGTTATTTGGCAATAGCTTTACCCACGAGCATTCATTGAGCGTAAATGGTGGAACGGATAAAATACAATATTATCTTTCTGCGAATTATCTGGACCAAGGAGGTCTCTTGAAGTTTGGAGATGATAGCAAACAACGCTACTCCTTTACTGCAAAAATCAATGCGGACTTAACCAAATGGTTGAAAATAAGTTATAGTATGCGTTTTAACCGGACGGATTATGAAGCTCCTTCATTTGCCGGAGGCGATATCAAAAGTAATGTATTCTATTTCGATGTATGTCGCTACTGGCCTGTCATTCCGGTAGTAGACCCAAACGGATTCTATACTGTCGAATCCAAGATTTACCAATTAACAGAAGGAGGCCGATATAAATCACAAAAAGACGTGATGGCACACCAGCTTGCTTTCATCGTGGAACCCATCAAAGACTGGAAAATTAACGTAGAATTGAACTACCGTTCCAACTATAATTTCGACCATACCGATTATCAAACCGTTTATGGTTATGATGTGAGTAAAAATCCCTACATTATTGCCAATCAAACTTCCAGCGTTACAGAATATGCTTATAAGAGTAATTTCTTCAATCCGAACATCTTTACCGAATACGGCAAATCATTAGAAAGCGGGCACAACTTTAAAGTGATGCTGGGTTTTCAGAGCGAACTATTCAAACAACGTGATATTACCGCTTCCCAAGACGGTATCATGTCGGAAGTGGCTACCTTGAACACCACGCAGACAAATGCACAAAACAGAGGAGGGTACTCCGAATGGGCTACAGCCGGCTTCTTCGGACGTGTTAATTACGACTACAAAGGACGTTATCTGGCTGAAGTAAATATGAGATATGACGGCACTTCACGTTTCCTTCGAGATAACCGCTGGAATCTATTCCCATCATTCTCCTTAGGATGGAACATGGCCCGTGAAGCATTTTTTGAAGATCTGACCGATTTAATCAGCACATTCAAGATACGTGGTTCATGGGGTGAATTGGGCAACCAAAACACAGATAACTGGTATCCATTCTATCGAACTATTGATATTAACAAAGACCAATGGGGCAATTACGCACTAGGCAGTTGGCTGGTAAATGGCGTAAAACCAAATATTTCCAAAGAATCTGCGCTGGTATCTTCCTTACTGACATGGGAAAAGACGCAAACACTGGATTTAGGTTTCGACTTATCTATGCTCAACAATCGTTTGAATGTAACATTCGACTATTTCCAGCGTAAATCTAAAAACATGGTAGGCCCCGCCCCCGAACTACCCAATCTCTTAGGCATTGCCGTTCCCAAAGTAAACAACCTCGATATGACTTCCAAAGGTTGGGAAATACAGGTGAACTGGCGCGACCAGATACGCGACTTTAAGTATGGAGTTACCTTATCTTTGTCAGACAATCAAGTGGTTATTGATAAATACCCCAATCCGTCAAACACAATTTTAGATAAAGACAATAATAATACGTATTATGCAGGTGCTCACGTAGGTGATATATGGGGATTCCAAACAATCGGCATCGCAAAGACCGATCAAGAGATGAAAGATCATTTGGCCGGTATGCCCAATGGCGCACAGGATGTACTCGGTTCCGGCTGGGGAGCAGGTGACATCATGTATGCGGATTTGAACGGTGACGGCCAGATCAGCAGAGGTAACAAAACACTGGCTGATCATGGTGATTTGAAGAAAATAGGCAACAGTACACCACGCTACAACTTTGGTTTGAATCTGGATGCCGCCTGGAAAGGGTTCGACCTTAAATTATTTTTCCAAGGAACGATGAAACGTGATTATATGCCGGGGAGTGGTTCTACAATGTTCTGGGGAGCAGTAGGCTACTGGCAAACCAACTTTTTCAAACCTCATCTGGACTATTTCCGCGGAGAAGATACGACTAATCCGCTAGGAGCTAACCTGGGTGGTTATTATCCGCGTCCTCTCGAGAATGATAGAAACCGTAATCCACAGACCGGATATTTGCAAAATGCGGCTTACTGCCGTCTGAAAAATGTTACTTTAGGTTATACATTACCTAAATCTTTGACAGAAAAATTCTGCGTCAACAATCTGCGATTCTTTGTTTCAGCAGAGAATTTATTTACTATTACCAGTCTGGCCGATACGTTTGACCCCGAAACTGTTGGCATAGGCAACTGGGACGGATGTACCTATCCGCTATCCAAGACTGTATCATTCGGTTTAAGTGCAACATTTTAAATGATAAACGATTATGAAAAAACATATTAAACTTTTGACAATAGGAACATTGCTATTGGGCGGACTGACCGGTTGCAATGATTTTCTCGACAGGGAACCACTGGATAAAGTAATTCCCGAAAAATATTTTGCATCCGAAAGTGATCTGGCTGCATACACAATCAATGCTTACCCATTTGAAACAGTGACCGATGCGTATGGCATCAATTTCTTCGGCAAAGATAATGATACTGATAACCAAGCCAGTGGTGACTCACCGGCCTTCTGGATACCCGGGCAAAAGAAGGTGCCGTCTGGTGAAGGCGAATGGGACTGGAGCAAAATACGAACCTGCAACTATTTCTTTGATAATACTTTACCGAAATTCGAAGCAGGCACTATTACCGGCAATCAGGATAATGTGAAGCATTATATCGGAGAAATGTACGTGATCCGGGCATACAATTATTATAAATTATTGGTTTCTTTAGGAGATCTACCTATTATCACTACTGCATTGCCCGACATAGAAGAGACTTTGGTGGAATCCAGCAAGCGCCAGCCGCGTAATAAGGTGGCACGCTTCATTCTGGACGATTTGCAAAAAGCAACAGAATTGTTGCTTGATAAAAGTCCCGGTGGCAAGAATCGCATCAGCAAAAACGTAGCTCACTTGCTACGTGCACGCGTTGCCCTCTTCGAAGCAACTTGGGAAAAGTATCACAAAGGAACAGCTTTTGTACCCGGTGGAAAAGGATGGCCGGGTAATCCCGCAGATGTAAGCGGTTTTAATAGTGATGCAGAAGTGGCTTATTTTCTTGATGAAGCAATGAAGTCATCAAAAGTGGTAGGCGACTATATCGTCGGAAAACTGGCAGACAATACCGATACCCCCGAAGGTATGAACGCCAGTCTGGTTTCCATCAATCCTTACTACACCATGTTCTGCGATGAAAACATGGAAGGATATGATGAAATACTGATGTGGAAACAGTTCAAGGAAGGATTGGTAACCAGCAACTTGCAAATGGAGTTGGCACGCAATGGCGGTGGTTCCGGATGGACTCGTGGCATGGTCAATTCGTTCCTGATGCGCAATGGGCTTCCCATCTATGCAGCCGGTTCCGGTTATAATCCCGATTGGGAGAAAGAAGGAGTAAATTCCACTTTACAGAATCGTGATTCACGCATTGTTATCTTTACCAAAAAGCCGGGTGATGCCAACACCGAAAATAAAGGTGATGTGAATTATTACGGTGATGACGGAACTCCCAGTTATTGCTCAATCCGTTTCATTTATGGCGATAAAGGAAGTTTGGCAACAACCGGATTCATCATCAAAAAAGGCAAACACTACTCCAGTCACATGGCAAATGACCATAGTGCGGGAACATCAGGTGGTATTGTTTTCCGTGCGGCAGAAGCCATGTTGATTTACATGGAAGCTTCGTATGAAAAAAATGGTAGAATCGACGGAACAGCCGACGGATATTGGAAAGCTTTACGCCGACGCGCCAAAGTGGACGAAGACTATAATAAGACAATCGCTGCAACACAGATGAGCGAAGAGGCTAAAGGCGATTTCGGTGCTTATTCTCATGGCCAATTGATAGACGCGACGTTATATAATATCCGCCGTGAACGCCGTAACGAACTTTGTGCAGAAGCTTTGCGCTGGGAAGACTTGAAACGCTGGCGTGCATGCGACCAGTTGATATCCAAACCTTACCGTGTAGAAGGTATGCTATACTGGGGAAGCAACTATGAAACGCAACTGGCAGATTTATGTAAAGTAGATCCGGCAGAAGGTAATATGTCCTCACCTGATTTAAGTAAATATATTCTTCCATACGAAAAAATCACGAAGAATAATCTGATTGCCGGGCAGAAGGGATTCCTCTTTACACCTGCTCATTATCTGAATCCGATAGGTATGGCTGTATTTCGTCAGACAGCCTCGGATAAGAATGATTTTACAAGTTCAGTCGTTTATCAGAACCCGGGATGGAAGATTGAAGGCGACACTGGCGCACAACCTGTAGAATAATAAAAAGATAAAAGAACAACTCTTTGAGTTTACAAATATATCGACCTTAATATTATATATCTGTTATCTTTTTATTTTTATAAACTTCATTGTCTCGCTCCAGATTAGGTAGAACTGCGGTCAATCTAATCCTAAGTTAGGCAATGAAGTTTTACATTCGCATGAGTTCTCGTTCAACATCCTCTGCAGATGTATAAAAAGTCTTTGTGATTTCCATAGTCACCCAACAGAGATTATCCGCAAAATTCACTACATTTGTATTTGCTTATCTGTCAACCGGGCTAATCAAGTATTACAATTACTACACTATCCGATTGATAATATCTAACTTGAAACAAAGGTGCATATGAATACTGATTTTACAAACTTAACAACAAAAAATCTTTCTAATGAGCATTTATGCTGCATTATCCGCAGCAAAAAGTCTCATCCTGGTATTGAAGCAAAGCGGCAATGGCTTTCCGACCGGCTGAATGAAGAGGCCATGTCTTTAGAAAGTTAAACGCCAAAGCTACGGTTTTTATTGAATATGCCCCTCTTGAAACAGCTTGGGTTCCCGTCATCGGCGACAACTATTATTATCTGTATTGTTTATGGGTGTTAGGTAGTCCCCGAGGAAACGGATATGGGAAAGCATTAATAGAGTACTGTATAGCCGATGCCAAAGAAAAAGGTAGGTCCGGTATTTGTATGCTTGGGGCAAAAAAACAGAAGAGCTGGCTTTCTGATCAATCATTTGCAAAGAAATTTGGTTTTGAAGTTGTTGACACTATCGATAACAGCTATGAATTACTTGCTCTTTCTTTTGACGGAACAGTACCGGAATTTGCGCCAAATGCCAAAAATCTGAAAATAGAAAGTGAGGAACTGACGATTTATTATGATATGCAATGCCCCTATATCTATAAATACATTGAGATAATCAAACAATATTGTGAAACAAACGATGTCCCTGTTTCTTTTATTCAAGTAGATACGCTACAGAAAGCAAAAGAGTTACCGTGTGTTTTTAATAATTTTGCTGTATTTTATAAAGGAAGTTTTGAGACTGTGAATTTACCAACTATCGACTACTTGAAAAGAATACTCAAAAAATAAGAAATACAATCCTGACTTTTCCCGTTAATTATCAGGATTGTATTTTATCTGCTTCATTAAAAAGACTTCTCATTTGCCATCTTCCACATATTGAGAAAAGAGGCTTTAGTGATTTCTACGACCTTATCCCAATTCAACCGGTCGGCATGATCGGAAGGCTGGTGATAATCAGGATGTCCGTCCGTATGATACCAGATGATCGGAATACCTACTTTGGCAAACGAACCATTATCACTTCCTCCTATCGGATTTTCCCAGGCGCGGTAATCCGGTTCCAATTGCAAACCGTATTTTCTGATATCCTCTTTCAACCAATCCCCAAAGACCGGGTGGGCGGATGTATAGAAATAAACGACCTGTTTGGGTTGTTGAGGTTTGTTGTTACGGCCAATCATGTCAAAGTTCAGATAGCCTTTGATTTGAGACAGGAAAGGACAAGTTTGTACAAAATATTTTGAGCCAAGCAGTCCTTTTTCTTCTCCATCCCAAAAAGCAAAGATTACATTTCTTTCGGGTTGCTGTCCACTGGCTAAAAAGGCTCTTGCTATTTGCAGCACTGCCGATACACCGGAAGCATTATCGTCAGCACCATTGTATATTTGGTCGCCATCGAGTGCAGGATCAATACCTAAATGGTCGAAATGCGCCCCCACAATCACATATTCTTTGGTATTTTTACCAGGAATCATTCCCAATACATTCCTCATGGAAAGCTTCTGATGAACTTCCTGTTTCAGTTTAACTATGGAATCAGGATGCACTTCCAGACGTCCTTTTTTCTGACGTTCTTTACGGTAAGCATCAAAAGGCTGGAAATAGCTGTCAGCCAAAGATGATACTCCCATCCATTGTAATAAAGAAGCAATATACTCCGAGGTCACACGTGAACCATGAAAACCTGCCTCACGGCCTTGCAATTCATCACTAGCCAAAAAGTTGATAGTAGCTTCGGCAGAGGAACGGTTGATACTCTGCAACCCTTTTTCTACGTTAGTTTGGGCAGATAACAACAATGAAAAATTACACAAAAAAGAGAGAAGCAGAATGTTTTTCTTCATGATCTATATAAGATTTAAGAAACAATCGTCCATACTTTACTTATTTTCAACTATCCAGTTTTTATCATTCAAGATATTTCTATTACAATCATCTGCTCCCGGATTATCATTAAAAGAAATCCGATATTGCCGGGGAGGAGTCGGATAATAAATAGCAGGTTCCAGCATTTGCCCCAAGGAATCAAACAGTGTATTCAAGGCATCCTCATCCAATTGATTCGAGTGACAATAAAGATGTTCTAACAGACTTCCTTGCGGTACCATTAAACGAGTTAGCTGATTATGTTCACAACGCAATTCACTAATATTAGAGTTATCGGACAGATCAAGTTCGGTCAATTTGTTGTATGAGCAACTTAATTCCCTTAAAGAAGGGCAACATTTCAATATATCAGTAATTGATTGGAAAGCACATCCTTGTATCAATATCGCAGAAATTGAAGTCTTCTCGTTCAATTCCAGATGTGACAATACTTCATTAGAACTCAAATCAATATCGCGCAATGCCGGCAAGCTTTTAAGGGAAAGGGAAGAAAAACCATTATAAGAACAATATAAACTTTCCGCTTCCGGATGACTACCAAACTCTATTGAAGTCAATTTGGGATTAGAATAAACTTGTATAGATCGCAATCGGAAACAATCCTCAATCTCCAAATGCTCCAAATCAGTGAAACTACCGATATTAATACTTTCCACATTAGGACAGAAGGTATTCAAGTCCAATTCGCGAGTATCAGAAATGCTATTCAAAGCCAGTGATTTCATTCGCGGCATATTTCCCAAATAAAGATGACTCAAAGGAAGAAGCAAACCACTTATATCGATAAGCTGCAGCTCTTCAGCCCAAATCCTCACTTCATATAACCCTTTATTTCCATATCTATATACCACTCCGCCACTCATTGAAGAAGGATCTTCTATTTTCTGTATACGACCGTTTCCCCAATCTATCACCATTCGTCCCCCACTTGCTACAATGTCCAACTGCCGCCAGTCTCCTACAACATTCACTGTAAAGCGAATCGTGTTTTCATCTGTCAATGCCGGAAATTCAAAATCATCTCCAAACACTCTGTTATCCGTATCTTTACAGGCAGCAAGGGTAGTGAATAAGATAACCACCCACATACTCCGAACGAATAATATACTCTGTCTTTTCATCTTATATTTGAGTTAGTAACATACAAAAGTACGAAAGAAATAGATAGCATACACGATAGAATACAAATTTATAAGTAACTTTGCACAAAATTGATTGGTAACTGTTATATTGTCATGTGGATACTTATTATAAGTCTGGTGTTGCTGGGTGTCATTGCGCTGATAGCCGGAATTATCCGCAACAAAAGACTGCAAAAGAAAATAGAAAAGGGCGAACTGGACCGTATGCCGGAAGTGAAGGAAGTAGATGTGGAATGCTGCGGACAACACGAAGTATGCGAACGGGATAGCCTGCTGGCAGCTGTCAGCAAAAAGATAGAATATTACGATGACGAAGAACTGGACCAGTTCATTGGCAAGGCAGGAGATGCGTATACAGAAGAAGAAACAGAAATGTTTCGGGATGTATTGTATACGACTCTGGATGTAGAAGTGGCCGGATGGATACGTAGCCTTCAGCTCCGTGGCATTGAACTACCGGATGATCTCAAAGACGAAGTTTTTCTGATTATCGGAGAAAGAAGAAACATAGAAGTAAAAAAGGCAGATGACAGGTGATGTGATGGATTTACTACAATATACATTCTTTCAACACGCCCTATTGGGAAGTCTGCTGGCAAGCATTGCCTGTGGGATTATCGGTACATATATCGTAACCCGCCGCCTGGTATTTATCAGCGGAGGAATCACTCATGCTTCTTTCGGAGGAATCGGGTTAGGATTGTTTGCCGGAATTTCCCCGATACTATCGGCAGCCGTATTCTCGGTATTATCTGCTTTTGGCGTCGAATGGCTTAGCAGACGGAAAGATATGCGCGAAGATTCTGCCATTGCAGTATTCTGGACGTTAGGGATGGCACTCGGAATTATGTTCAGCTTCCTGTCACCGGGATTTGCGCCCGACCTGTCGGCTTACCTCTTCGGCAATATACTGACCATCAACCAAATCGACTTATGGATGCTCGGCATATTGGCACTCATACTGACCGGATTCTTTTATCTGTTTATCCGCCCTATCGTATATATTGCCTTTGACCGTGAGTTTGCACGTTCGCAAAAGATTCCGGTAGAGATTTTTGAATATGTACTGATGATGTTCATCGCACTGACCATTGTAGCCTGCCTGCGAATGGTAGGCATCGTATTGGCCATTTCTCTTCTCACCATTCCACAGATGACAGCCAACTTGTTCACCTATAGTTTCAAGAAGATTATCTGGTTATCAATCGGCATCGGTTTCTTGGGCTGCTTGGGTGGATTATTTATTTCTTATCACTGGAAAGTCCCTTCGGGAGCTTCCATCATATTCTTCTCTATCCTGATTTACGCTGTTTGTAAAATCGGAAAGAGTTGTTGCAGGAAAAAGTCATAATAATAGATAGTATATGGAAATCAAAATTCAATCACTGGAAAGTATCCATGAAGCAGCCCGTGAATTTATCGCTGCTATGGGCGACAACACTGTATTTGCTTTATACGGAAAGATGGGTGCCGGCAAAACGACATTTGTCAAAGCGCTCTGCGAAGAATTGGGCGTAACGGATGTTATCACTTCTCCTACTTTTGCCATTGTCAACGAATACCGTTCGGACGAAACCGGAGAGTTAATCTATCACTTCGATTTTTACCGCATCAAGAAACTAAGCGAAGTGTATGACATGGGCTACGAAGACTATTTCTACAGTGGCGCTCTCTGCTTTATCGAATGGCCGGAACTGGTAGAAGAATTACTTCCGGGAAATGCCGTAAAAGTAACGATTGAAGAACTGGAAGACGGAAATAGAGTAATCAGACTATGACCGGACAATATATCGTACAAGGAATCTTTGCGCTGGCAGGAACTGTCTCCCTGCTGGCGTCATTGCTGAACTGGGACTGGTTCTTTACAACGCGCAACGCACAAACCATTGTCCGGAATGTAGGACGCAACCGGGCAAGGCTCTTCTATGGAATACTGGGAATTATCATCATTGGAATGGCTGTATTCTTCTTTGTGGAAACACGGAAAGCCATCACTCTTTGACACATTTTTTTTAGACAAAAGAACATAAGTACAAAAGACTACAAAAATATGTTCTTTTGTTCTTATGTCTAAAGCAACTGTCGTGACTTCATCTCCAGATACTTATTAATCACATCAATTGAAAGATTCTCCGGTGTAGTTAATAAAGAATAGATGCCATGTTGTTTCAAAGTAGATACAATCAGCCGCTTCTCGTAAGCGAACTTTTCTGCAATCACGTGCCGATAATACCCTTCCGTATCTTTTGCCGGTTGGGCGATATATTCCTTCAAATCGACATCTTCAAAAAAGACTACGAGCAAACGGTGCTGGCGGTTTAGTTGTTTCAGGTAAGATAATTGACGGTTCATTCCTCCTATACTCGAGAAGTTAGTATACAGTACCAGCAGGCTACGCTTACTGACATGTTTGTTCAAATGAACGCAAAGAGCCGAGAAGTCTGTCTCCCCGAAAGTGGTCTGCTGGCTATAAAGACTTTCCAGCAATGTCTGCATATATCCCGGTTGCTTGGAAGCAGGCACGAAAGTATCGAAGTGTTCATCGAAAGTCACTAATCCGGCTTTATCTTCTTTCCGCATGGCAACATACGAAAGCACCAGCGAAGCATTAATTGCATAATCCAGCAAGGTCATTCCACGGAAAGCTTGCTGCATCACTCTACCTTTATCGATCACATTATAAATCTGCTGTGAACGTTCGTCTTGGTACACATTCACCATAAGTTCATGCCGGCGGGCACTTGCTTTCCAGTTAATCGTACGGTAATCATCCCCCTTTACATACTCTTTAATCTGCTCAAACTCCGTATGATGCCCAACCCGGCGAATACGTTTTATTCCCAATTCTGTCAGATTATCACTTATTGCCAGCAATTCATATTGATGGAGCATCAGATATGACGGGTACACTTTGATATCCAAAGGTTCTGCACAAGTATAGCGCCGGGATATAAAGCCGATTTTTCCGGTCACAAAAACTCTGATATGACCGAAAGAGTAAACGCCACGATGAGTAGGTCGAAGACGATAGGTAACTGTTTTTCCCTCGTTTGCTCCAAGCTTCACCTGAAAGTCGACATCACGTTTCTGAAAGATAAAAGGGATCTCATCTATGATTTCTAAAGATACAGGATGCGGATAACTACTTTCTAC
>OBWH01000362.1_pt1 | contig 10778 bp, 7 predicted proteins | sample 1476391 | NCBI WGS metagenome assembly OBWH01 (sample SAMEA2580086, study PRJEB22360) | human gut metagenome | biome: human gut; feature: human-associated habitat; material: faeces | place: Denmark | collected 2008/2010
GTATTATCAGCCACTTTATTATATCTGTAATGAGTAAGCTCCCCATTTGCCTCCAACCGGGTAAGTCCCCGATTTCTGGTAGCTATCCAGATGCTCCCGTCTCTGTCTTCCGTAATCGAATTAACAGCCCCCACATCAATATGACGGGTGATATGAGCAGCCTGATCGATACAGTAAATACCCTTGGAAGAAGTACCCACCACCACGGTTTGATTCTGACGAACCATTAGACTGTTCATCAATATATCCTCTCCGTCCGAAGGGAATGAAAAGAATAACTCGGGCACTTGGTTGAGATCACGATAACGGTAGATTTCTTTTCCGGTAGCTATCCACAATGCGTCGTGCGCATAGCAGATTCCTGCAACTTCTCCTTCACGCAACACCTTAAAGCGGTTCAAATGCATGTCATAAAGAGTCACACTCTGCAAACTACGGATAAAAAGCAATCCTTCCTTGTTTCCGCAAACCTGCCGGATATTATTTATATTGATTGAATAGGGATTGGCGTTATCCGGTTTGAAGACTTCAAATTTACGACCGTCAAAGCGGTTCAGTCCGTCTTGAGTACCAATCCATAAAAATCCGAATTCATCCTGATAGAAACAATTGACCGTTTGATGCGAAAGTCCTTGCCTCACGTCTTTAAAACGCATATTGATATCCTTTGTCACATTTGCCATGCAACAAAGTCCCGATATAAACAGGCAATAAATAACAAGAAAGTTAGCTTTGGTCATCTGTGTTTTTCGATAATTCGGATACAATATTCGGGAAAATCCAAGATATATGCAAGTGTTTATGCAAAAACCTGATTGACTATTGCCTGTTAATTATTCCTCAGACTGCGTATAACTAATCTCCCGATCGAATAAAATTAGTCGTCTGACAGTTGATTCTTTTTCGTCTGACAGTTGTCAGACGAAAGTTCAACAGTAGTCAGACGCAAGTTTAACAACTGTCAGACGATTAATTTTATGCATAAACAAGATTAGTATCCTCTTCACTAAGAAATAGTTTTTAGCATACGAAAGATTAAATTATACTACCAACCGCCTAAACGCTTGTTTATCATTGGTGAACTGCGTACTTTTGCACGCCATTAAAAAAAGCAAAACAATGACTAACAAAACCAAAGGTTTTATCTATGGAGCGATTGCCGCTGCGAGCTACGGTATGAATCCTCTTTTTGCACTTCCGCTCTATGCAGCCGGAATGAGTGTCGATACCGTTTTATTCTACCGGTACTTCTTTGCGACAATCGTATTGGGTATTCTGATGAAAATGCAGCATCAGTCTTTTGCACTTCATAAGGCAGACGTTTTGCCCTTAGTCATTATGGGATTGTTATTCTCTTTTTCATCACTGCTTTTGTTTATGAGCTATAATTATATGGATGCCGGAATTGCTTCAACGATTCTGTTTGTTTATCCGGTGATGGTAGCTGTCATTATGGGAATATTCTTCAAGGAAAAGATTTCCGCCATTACCGTTTTCTCCATCCTGCTGGCACTTTCAGGCATTGCCTTGCTTTATCAGGGAGACGGCAACAAACCGCTATCGACTTTGGGAATTATCTTTGTTCTGTTGTCTTCTCTCTCTTATGCTATATATATAGTAGGTGTAAACCGTTCGACATTGAAAAACCTGCCGACCACGAAACTTACCTTCTATGCCATTTTGTTCGGACTATCGGTTTATATCGTCCGTTTAAATTTCTGTACGGAACTGCAAGTAATACCGTCTGCCTGGCTCTGGGCCGATGTATTATCACTCGCCATCCTGCCAACTGCCGTATCACTGGTCTGTACCGCACTGGCCATCCATTATATAGGCTCTACACCAACGGCAATATTGGGTGCTCTGGAACCAGTGACAGCTTTATTCTTCGGTGTTCTCCTGTTTCACGAAAAACTGACTCCCCGCTTAATGATGGGTATTTTAATGATTATCACCGCCGTTACCCTGATTATCATTGGCAAGTCACTCATAAAAAAGATGGGTATGCTGTTGCAGATGAACAAAAAATAATATACTTTTGCTACTTAATCAATCAAAATGCAATTTTAAATCTCAAAAAATATGGTAGACGTAAAGACTTGCCTTGACAATGCACAAGAAAAGATGGATATGGCCATCATGTATCTGGAAGAAGCACTGGCACATATCCGCGCTGGAAAAGCGAGTGCACGCTTATTAGATGGTATCCGCGTAGATTCTTACGGAAGTATGGTACCTATCAGCAATGTAGCAGCAATTACTACTCCGGACGCCCGCAGTATCGTGATCAAGCCTTGGGATAAAAGCATGTTCCGTGTCATCGAAAAAGCAATTATCGACTCTGACCTCGGTATCATGCCCGAAAACAATGGAGAAATGATCCGTATCGGTATCCCTCCCCTGACGGAAGAACGCCGTAAACAACTGGCAAAACAGTGTAAAGGAGAAGGCGAAACGGCTAAAGTAAGCGTACGCAACGCGCGTCGTGACGGCATCGACGCACTGAAAAAGGCCGTAAAAGACGGATTGGCAGAAGACGAGCAGAAGAATGCGGAAGCCAAACTGCAAAAAATCCATGATAAGTATATCAAACAAATCGATGATATGCTGGCTGAAAAGGATAAAGAAATTATGACTGTCTAAAAAATAATGAAGAATTAAGAATGAAGAATGAGGAATTATAATGCTGTATTATTCAGTTGAAACACAGCCTGAATTCTTCATTCTTCATTTTTAATTTATAATTTATATGAAAGGATTAGTAATCAAAAACACGGGTAGTTGGTATCAGGTGAAAACCGATGACGGACAATCTATTGAATGTAAAATCAAAGGGAATTTCCGGTTGAAGGGGATTCGCAGTACTAATCCTGTTGCAGTGGGTGATCGTGTCCGGATTATACTTAATCAGGAAGGCACTGCTTTTATCAGTGAAATAGAAGATAGAAAGAACTACATCATCCGCCGTTCATCTTTCCAAACAATCTCATATCCTTGCTGCCAACCTCGACCAGTGTATGCTGGTGGTAACCATCAATTATCCGGAAACTTCCACTATTTTTATTGATCGTTTTCTTGCATCCGCAGAGGCCTATCGCGTCCCTGTCAAACTGGTATTTAATAAGGTAGATGCTTACGACGAAGATGAGCTCCGCTATCTGGACGCACTTATCAACTTATACACACAAATCGGCTACCCTTGCTTCAAAGTTTCCGCAAAGAACGGCACTGGAGTGGCTGAAATCAAAAAAGCACTGGAAGGCAAGATTACTTTATTTTCCGGACATTCGGGAGTCGGCAAATCGACTCTTATCAATTCCATACTGCCGGGCATAGAAGCCAAGACCGGCGAAATTTCTTCTTACCACAACAAAGGAATGCATACTACTACTTTCTCCGAAATGTTCCCTGTGGAAGGAGATGGCTATATCATCGATACTCCGGGTATCAAGGGCTTCGGCACATTCGATATGGAAGAAGAAGAGATCGGACATTATTTTCCCGAAATATTCAAAATCTCCGCCGACTGTAAATATGGCAACTGTACACATCGTCATGAACCGGGATGTGCCGTACGCAAAGCAGTGGAAGAGCACCTCATCAGCGAATCCCGTTATACCTCTTATCTCAATATGTTGGAAGATAAAGAGGAAGGAAAATATCGGGCTGCTTACTGATTAACTCTTTTTTACTCTTCCTTTCTTTAAACCTTTCCCATCAGGGGAAGTCTAATTTTTGAAGATGTATAATATAATTGCCATATACAATACTAAACCATGAATAAGAAGACTAAATGGGGCATCATTATTCTTGTTGGTGCCGGGATTATCGGTGGAGGAATCTACTCACAATTACCGAAAAAAAACGACGAACTAGCAGCCGCCGACAAAGTGATGGGCAGTAATAAAAAAAGAGGGAAACAAGTTTTAAATGTAAATGCCAAGGTCATAAAACCACAATCTCTGACAGATGAGTTCACCACTACTGGTGTACTTCTACCCGATGAAGAAGTGGATTTATCTTTCGAAACGTCGGGAAAGATTGTAGAAATCAACTTTGAAGAAGGAACAGCCGTAAAGAAAGGCCAATTACTAGCCAAAGTGAATGACAGGCAGTTGCAGGCACAATTGCAAAGGTTAATTTCGCAATTGAAACTGGCAGAAGACCGTGTATTCCGCCAGGATGCTTTATTGAAACGGGATGCTGTCAGTAAAGAAGCCTACGAACAGGTGAAAACGGATTTAGCAACTCTGAATGCCGATATAGAAATTATCAAAGCTAATATTGAACTGACAGAGCTACGTGCTCCGTTTGACGGAGTGATCGGACTTCGCCAAGTCAGTATCGGTACGTATGCGTCTCCGACCACAGTCGTTGCCAAGCTGACAAAAATCGCTCCACTGAAGGTTGAATTTTCCGTTCCGGAACGCTATGCCAAGCAAATCAAAAAGGGTACCAATCTCAATTTCAGCGTTGAAGGAACATTGGATGCTTTTGGCGCACAGGTATACGCTGTAGAATCTGCCATCGATCCGAATCTGCATCAATTTACCGCCCGTGCATTATACCCGAATGTCAATCGCACCCTGCTTCCCGGCCGTTATGCCAGTGTACTGTTGAAAAAGGATGAAATACCTAATGCAATAGCCATCCCAACGGAAGCAATAGTGCCGGAAATGGGTAAAGATAAAGTCTATCTGTATAAATCAGGAAAGGCCGAACCGGTGGATATTATTACCGGTATCCGCACCGCATCTGAAGTGCAAGTGATTAGAGGATTGCACGTAGGAGACACAATCATCACTTCAGGAACATTGCAACTCCGTACCGGACTCGCCGTAACACTTGACAATATTGAAGAATGAGAATTTATGATTTATGAATTCTGATTTATGATTTATAAAGCCAAATAATTTATGATTTATAAGTCAGCAGAATCCAGCAAACATTCAGAAATCAGAAATCAGAATTCAAAAATCAGAAATCTTCAATCCATAACTCAGAAATCATAATTCAGAAATCAGAAATCATAAATCAATGAACATCTCCGAATTAAGTATACGTCGCCCGGTATTAGCCACAGTATTAACGATTATTATCCTCCTTTTCGGATTCATCGGATACAACTATTTGGGTGTCCGCGAATATCCGTCGGTAGATAATCCGATTATTTCTGTCAGCTGCTCTTATCCGGGAGCTAATGCCGACGTTATCGAAAACCAGATAACTGAACCGTTGGAACAGAATATCAACGGTATTCCCGGTATCCGTTCTTTGTCCAGTGTGAGCCAGCAGGGGCAAAGCCGTATTACAGTAGAATTTGAATTGTCCGTCGATCTGGAAACAGCGGCCAACGACGTACGTGACAAGGTTTCACGTGCCCAACGTTATCTGCCTCGCGACTGTGACCCACCGACAGTTTCAAAAGCAGATGCCGATGCCATGCCTATCTTGATGGTTGCTCTTCAGAGTGACAAACGTTCTCTGTTGGAATTAAGTGAAATAGCGGATCTGACTGTGAAAGAACAATTACAGACTATTTCCGATGTAAGTAGTGTATCTATCTGGGGAGAGAAGCGTTACTCCATGCGCCTTTGGCTCGACCCGGTAAAGATGGCAGGTTACGGTATCACTCCCGTCGATGTTAAAAACGCTGTAGATAACGAAAATGTGGAACTCCCTTCAGGTAGTATCGAAGGAAATACCACCGAGTTGACGATCCGTACGCTAGGATTGATGCATACCGCAGATGAATTCAATGACTTGATTGTCAAAGAAGAGAATAACCGTATTGTACGATTCAGTGATATCGGACGTGCTGAACTGGGCCCGGCTGATATTAAGAGTTATATGAAGATGAACGGCGTTCCTATGGTGGGTGTCGTAGTCATTCCACAGCCGGGAGCCAACCACATTGAGATTGCGGATGCTGTATACCAACGTATGGAGCAAATGAAAAAAGACTTGCCGGAAGATGTACACTATAACTATGGTTTTGATAATACCAAGTTTATCCGTGCGTCTATCAATGAGGTTAAGTCCACTGTAAGATCAGCTTTTGTACTCGTAATCATCATTATCTTCCTCTTCCTGCGTGACTGGCGCGTCACGTTGGTACCTTGTATCGTAATCCCTGTTTCGCTTATCGGTGCTTTCTTCGTTATGTATCTGGCAGGATTCTCCATCAATGTGCTTTCCATGCTCGCCATCGTACTATCGGTGGGACTGGTGGTAGATGACGCCATCGTTATGACAGAAAATATCTACATCCGTATAGAGAAAGGAATGGCCCCGAAAGAAGCGGGAATAGAAGGAGCCAAAGAAATTTTCTTTGCCGTTATTTCCACCACTATTACGCTGGTAGCGGTATTCTTCCCTATCGTCTTTATGGATGGAATGACGGGACGATTATTCCGTGAGTTCAGTATCGTTATTTCGGGTTCGGTGATTATATCTTCATTCGCCGCATTAACTTTCACTCCGATGTTGGCAACGAAGTTACTCATTAAACGGGAAAAACAAAGTTGGTTCTATGCAAAAACAGAACCGTTCTTTGAAGGAATGAACCGGCTATACAGCCGTTCGCTTGCCGCTTTTCTTAGTAAACGCTGGATCGCTCTTCCATTTACTTTCATCACCATTTGCCTGATTGGTATTCTGTGGAATGCAGTTCCTGCGGAAATGGCCCCACTTGAAGACCGTTCGCAAATCAGTATCAATACACGAGGAGCGGAAGGCGTCACCTATGAATATATCAGGGATTACACAGAAGACATCAATCAACTGGTAGACTCCATTCTGCCTGATGCAGAGGCTGTAACTGCCCGTGTATCCAGCGGTAGCGGAAACGTGCGCATCACACTGAAGGATATGAATGAACGTAATTATACCCAGATGGATGTGGCAGAGAAAATATCAAAAGCGGTACAGAAGAAAACAATGGCGCGTTCATTCGTACAGCAGCAGTCTTCTTTTGGCGGACGTCGTGGAAGCATGCCTGTACAATATGTACTTCAGGCTACCAATTTGGAAAAGCTGGAAGAAGTGTTGCCCAAGTTTATGGCTAAAGTATATGAGAATCCTGTTTTCCAGATGGCGGACGTTGATTTGAAGTTCAGTAAACCGGAAGCTCGTATTCAGATCAACCGCGACAAGGCCAGTATTATGGGAGTAAGTACCAAAAACATTGCTCAAACGCTGCAATATGGATTAAGTGGACAGCGTATGGGATATTTCTATATGAACGGTAAACAATACGAAATTCTTGGTGAAATCAACCGCCAGCAACGAAACAAACCGGCCGACCTGAAAGCGATTTACGTCCGCAGCAGTAGCGGGGATATGATTCAGCTGGACAACTTGATTGAATTGGAAAGCGGTATTGCACCTCCAAAGTTGTATCGTTATAATCGTTTTGTGTCAGCTACCATCTCTGCGGGATTGGCAGACGGCAAAACAATCGGGCAAGGTTTGGATGAAATGGATAAGATTGCCAAAGAAACATTGGATGACACTTTCCGCACTGCCCTGTCGGGAGACTCGAAAGAATATCGTGAAAGTTCATCCAGTCTGATGTTCGCCTTTATCCTGGCTATCCTTTTGATTTACCTGATTCTGGCAGCCCAGTTTGAAAGTTTCAAAGATCCGTTGATTATCATGTTGACAGTGCCGCTGGCTATTGCCGGAGCTTTGGTCTTCATGTATTTCGGAGATATTACGATGAATATTTTCAGTCAGATCGGTATTATCATGCTGATCGGTCTGGTGGCGAAGAACGGTATTCTTATTGTAGAATTTGCCAATCAGAAACAGGAAGCCGGAGAGGATAAAATGAGTGCCATCAAAGATGCTGCCCTTCAACGCCTCCGTCCGATTCTGATGACAAGTGCCTCTACGGTTTTGGGACTTATCCCGCTGGCATTTGCCACCGGAGAAGGTTGTAACCAGCGTATTGCCATGGGTACGGCAGTGGTGGGTGGTATGGTCGTATCCACTCTGCTTACGATGTACATTGTACCGGCTATTTACAGTTACATTTCGACTAACCGAATCAAAAAACTACAAGAATGAAACAGAAAGGAATCTGCATGAAACGCATCATTTATATCACCATTGCATGTGCCTTCTTATCAGTCTCTTTTGCAAAGGCACAAGTTCTCACTCTCAAGGAGTGTCTGGAAGAAGGATTGCAAAACAATTACTCTTTACGTATCATCCATAACGAAGAGCAGATCAGCAAAAACAACGCAACATTAGGAAATGCGGGTTACCTGCCTACACTGGACTTCTCTGCCGGATATACCGGAAACCTGGACAATATTGAGACCAAGGCGCGTGCTACCGGAGAAATAACAAAGAACAACGGAGTCTACGATCAGACGGTTAATGTCGGTCTTAACCTCAACTGGACTATTTTCGACGGATTCAATATCAGTACCACCTACAAACAGTTGAAAGAGCTGGAACGTCAGGGGGAAACCAACACGCGTATTGCTATTGAAGATTTTATTGCTGCCCTGACTTCCGAATACTATAATTTTATCCAGCAGAAGATCCGTCTGAAAAACTTTCATTATGCAATGTCACTTTCCAAAGAGCGTTTGCGCATAGCCGAGGCTAGTCACTTGGTCGGTAAGTTTTCAGGGCTGGATTATCAGCAGGCAAAAGTGGATTTCAATGCAGACAGTGCCCAATACATCAAACAACAGGAATTGCTACATTCTTCACGCATCCAGTTGAATGAACTAATGGCTAACAACAATGTCAATCAAAACATTATTATCAAAGACTCCACCATCGACGTACACAGCGACTTGCAATTTGATGATTTGTGGAATTCTACGTTAGCAACCAATGCTTCTTTGCTCAAGGCCGATCAAAACACGGTACTTGCCCAATTGGACTACAAGAAAATAAACTCACGCAACTATCCATATCTCAAATTAAATACCGGATATGGATATACGTTCAACAAGTATGACATCAATGCAAACAGCAGAAGAGGTGAACTGGGCTTCAATGCCGGAATAACTGTCGGTTTTAATATATTCGACGGTAATCGCCGCCGCGAAAAGAGAAATGCAAGTCTGGCTTTCAAAAATCGTCGCCTGGAACGACAGGACTTGGAATTAGCACTCCGCTCTGATCTCAGTAACCTATGGCAAGCCTATCGCAACAATCTCCAATTGCTGAATCTGGAACGTCAAAACCTGATAACCGCCAAAGACAACCATGATATTGCCATGGACCGTTATATACAGGGGGACCTCTCCGGTTTTGAAGTGCGCGAAGCACAAAAAAGTTTATTAGATGCCGAGGAACGCATCCTCTCTGCTGAATACAATACGAAACTTTGCGAAATATCCCTGTTGCAAATCAGCGGAAAGATTACGAAGTATCTGGAATAAGGAAGTAGTTTCCATTTATTTTTTTATTGGGTTAATCTTCTTATCGGGAGGGTTAACCCAATTTTTACTGTATAAAAAACAGTTATTACATATCGATGTTTTTCTTTCTTCCTACATTTGCATACTATAAAAACATTAAATAATAAAAGCCATGAGAAAACTAAGTCTTTTCTTACTGCTACTTTTTATCCTGACAAACGCCTCAGCCCAAAAAGCAACAGATTACAGAAAACAACAGAACTACAAAGAATGGGTACACATCGCCCCCAAATTTGACGATGATTTCTTCAAGACGGAAGAAGCCCAACGCATCGGTGACAACGTGTTACTCTATCAACAAACTACCGGAGGCTGGCCCAAGAATATCTATATGCCGGCAGAACTGACGGAACAAGAATATAATGCGGCACTAAAAGCTAAAGAAGATACCAACCAAAGCACCATTGACAACAATGCCACCACGACAGAAATAGAATATTTGTCACGGCTTTATCTGGCTACGCAAAAGGAGAAATATAAAGAAGGAGTGCTGAACGGTATTCAATATCTGCTCAAATCGCAGTATGAAAACGGTGGATGGCCTCAATTTTATCCGCGTCCCAAAGGTTATTATGTACAAATCACCTACAATGACAATGCAATGGTGAGAGTCATGAATCAACTTCGAAGCATATACGAAAAGAAAGCTCCGTACACTTTCCTTCCTGACAATATCTGTGAACAAGCACGTAATGCATTTAATAAAGGGATAGAGTGTATACTCAAAACGCAGGTGCGCCAAAATGGAGAGTTAACAGTGTGGTGCGCCCAACATGACCGTGTCACTTTGGAACCCTGCAAGGCACGTGCCTATGAACTCCCGTCACTAAGCGGACAAGAGTCGGACAACATTGTATTACTGTTGATGTCACTTCCCCATCCATCTGCAGACGTTGTAAAATCCATAGAAGGTGCTATCAAATGGTTCCAAAAGTCTGAAATAAAAGGAATACAGAAGGAATATTTCACTAACAGTGATGGCAAAAAAGACTATCGCATGGTTCCCTGTGAAGACTGTCCTACTCTTTGGGCACGTTTTTATGATCTGGAAACAAATCGGCCTTTTTTCTGCGACCGTGATGGCATTAAAAAATATGATATATCGGAAATCGGACACGAACGCCGAAATGGTTATAGTTGGTATAACAAAGATGGAAGCAAGGTGTTGAAGAGATATGAAAAATGGAAAAAAGAACAGAATAAGTAATCATAACTGATGAAAGGTTGATATTTACACTGCAAAAGTAAATATCCGGAAAGTCTTTAAGTCCTTAAAATAAGAAGAGGGGCTGTCTAACAATAAAATAGTCAGACAGCCCCTTTATTAATTCA
>OBWH01000378.1_pt1 | contig 10570 bp, 14 predicted proteins | sample 1476391 | NCBI WGS metagenome assembly OBWH01 (sample SAMEA2580086, study PRJEB22360) | human gut metagenome | biome: human gut; feature: human-associated habitat; material: faeces | place: Denmark | collected 2008/2010
CAGAATTAAGCAACCCCCGCAAGGGGGAGGAGGGGCGCCAGCCAGTGTCCGTCGGCAGAACCGCTGCCGAGCGCCTCTACGAGGTCGGACAAGATCTGGATGAATTGCAATATGGTTTCAATGATTTGGGCCATGCCGGCGTCTATGCGTCCGGAGCGCACGTGGTACCGGCCCAAATGCATGGAGACCGGCGGTCAGTCGTCGGACCGCCACGAGACGTGGGCATGGAACTCGTCCCAGCTGATTCCGGTGCCATATCTCGGTGCGCCGGTGCCGTCACCGGTCTCCTCCTCGACCGGTGACGGCCTTGCCGGTCTCCAGTGCCCGGCCCTGATCAATGAGCCGGGGGCGGGATTCCCGCTTTTCATGTAGCACACCCATTCGCAGGCTCGCCTCATATGTTCCTCGGGCAGCCCGTGGTGGTCGAGGAGCACGTGCTTGAGCGGCGAGTTGACGCCGCCCTCCAACCGGTTCGTGGTGCGCGCCACCGGGCCGGCGGCCGTGAGTTTGGGTTCGAGGAACGCGAACAGCTTGCCCTCGCGGAACAGTCTCTCCAGCCGCCGGTAGCAGCGGCGCAGCTCCTGGTGGGTCCACCACCACTCCTGTTTGGACGCCTTCGGGTTGGCGGGGTCGTCCTTCGCGAAGGTGCGTTCGGCTATGAACTCTCTCCAACGGATGTGCCATGCGTTGAGCGCCTCGCCCCACCTGGCCGCCGCCTCGGCGTCACGGATCTTGGTGAGCCCGTCGGAGAGCTTCTTGAGCTCCTTGCCGGCCTCCAGCCTGGGCTTCGAGGTCAGGTCCGTCCTCGTGTTGCGCTGCACGTGCACCAGGCACCGCTGGATGCGGGCGGCCGGCCAGGCCTCGTTGCAGGCGCTTTCCGCGCCGCGCAGCCCGTCCGTGATCAGCACGTCGGGCGCGGGGATGCGCGAGAACAACGCCATGTACGCGGCCTTCGACCCGTTCGAGCACCACTGGAAGCCCAGCACCTCGCCGCTCTCGCCGTCGATGGCTATGACCAGGCACCAGCCGTGGTTCATGTACGTGCCGTCCGCCATCACCGTATGATGTTTCACCATCGGCGGTGGGATCACGGGCCGGACGTTCCAGCACCACGCGGTGCGCTTGCGCAGGGCCCGCGAATCGCCGTTCGCGTCGCACGCGGACTGGGAGGCACGGCCGAGCAGCCAGCCGAGGAAGGCGTCGAGCTGCCGGGCCCGTCCAGCATTCTCCTGCGGCATCGTTGAACTCAACGAGCAGGCCGCGCACTTCCAGCGCTGCACCCCCTTCGCGGTCCGACCGTTCTTCTTCATCGGCCGGCCGCACACCGGGCATTTCTTCGCCTTGGCGGACTTCGTTCTCATGCGTCCAGCCCACCACCGGAACGCCCCTATTTTCCCGCCGGGAAAAACGACACCCCGACACGCCTAATCCCACAAGGCCAAAGCCAGGTTATAAGCACCACAAAAGTTCCTATAGGCCCGAGTTCTTTAGCGGCGAGATACATCTTCTACAGTCGAATTTCTGATCCCCCGTTGAGCCGTTGGCGGCACCGGGATCTCGGCTGCTGGAGGGTGGGGCCGGCCGCCATGATGCCGCGCGTCGACTGCCCCATGTACGGCGCGTGGTCGTCGCATCGGTGCCGGGGGCGGAGCCCGGCGGCCGGTTCACCCGGGCTATTCGAACGCGGGGCTCGAGGCGTTCAACAACAGGATCAAGGTCACCATCCGCATGGCCTACGGCTTCCACCACGTCACCAACCTCATCGCCCTGGTCATGCTCCGATGCGGCGGACTCGACATCCGGCTGCCACAACCCGCAATCTAACCCACGAAAACAGCAGAAGCCTTACTTTTTCTGGGGATGTGCATTGGTCAAATTACGTCTTCTTTCGTGATATGTCGAGCTTTATTGATTGTTGCGCAGAGCGCCGTAATCGCAAAAACGAGGCAGGTTCCAATTTCAATGACAACCGTCCAGCCTTTGGCGTCGCTGTTGGCAAAGCCGTTGGCGGCTATGGAGCCGAGGATGATTGCCGCCACGATTGCGGTGACGCCCGAGCCTCGCAGCAGTCCAATCAGCCCGCTGAGGATGCTTACGCTGGCGGATAGTATGGCAACGCCGAGAGCTTCGACCATCATGCTTGCCAATGCGGGGAGACGGGAACCGTCTCCGGTCAATAGTGCGTAGGGAATCAGGGGCGCCGACATGCCGGCCCATGTGGCGAGGAACGTGCCGGACCAGATTATCGCGTTTTTTACCAAGAACAATGGGGCTCTGCCGCAGGGCCATGCATAGGTGATTACGCGGCCCGTGCCGGAGTAGGCCGGAATGATGATACGGGCGTAGTGGGCGGTTGAGGCGATGGAGCAGCCGGCGGTGGCGACCGCGCAGGTCACGGCCACCGTTAAGTCGGAAACCAGGAAACCGAGATGATCGACTCGGGCGATACCCACGATCCTGAAGAACAGCAACGACAGCGAGCTGCCGATAAGAGTGGCGGCCAGTAGAAACAGGTAGAACCTATACGAGGTGTATTGTCGTTCGATGCGGTAGACATCCAGCATGGGACATGCTCCTTGGTCGTTTGTGTTAGTCCTGAGTGTGGCGGAAATAGTAGGATTCCAGGTCGTTGATGTCGCTCGTGGCATGTTGCGCTTTGACGGAACCGTGATTGATGACGATGACCTGGTCTCCGATGGTTTCGAGTTGGGCGAGCATGTGCGCACTGATGATGGCCGTGACTCCTCGTTTGTTCTCTTCCCGGATGATGCGGCAAAACAGCTTCATACCCGTGGGGTCTAACCCGTTCATCGGCTCATCCAGGAGCAGGAGCGTGGGATGATGCGCCAGGGCCGTTGCCAGTGCAAGGCGCATGCGGTTGCCCATGGACAAGGTATCGGCCGGTAAATCCCCCATGGAGGCCAAGCCGACCCGTTCCATTGTTTCGTCGGGGGACCAGTCGCATCGCATGAACGCTAGATGCTTGTGGAGGATGGCCCGTACGCTCATGCCTCGCTCGAAGACGGGAATGCCGATCAGCATGCCGACCTGTCTCAATAGCATGTCGCGGTTCTCGGGGTTCATGATACGGCCGCGGATATTAGTTTCACCTTGGTCGGGGGCGATCAGACCACCCAAGGTTTTGAGCAGCGTGGTCTTACCGGCCCCGTTCGGGCCGATCAGGGCGATGGTTTCTCCGGGATACGCGCTGAATGATATGTCGTTCAGGACCGGTTTTCCGCCGATAGTTTTCGACACCCTGTTGCAGTAGAGAGTCGCCGATAGCGATTTCATTTCATCTCCTTTTGGATGACCCCGCAAGACAGCCCACCTCCTTATCGCTTTAGGAGGGCAAACTCTGACAGTTCCCTGTCTTTGCTTGGCTCCCCGGACTGTTGATCCCGTTCATTTGTACGGGCATTCGTTAGATTACGAAGGGTTTCGCCATGGACCAAGGTCTCATCCTCGAAAATGAGGATTATCTGGCGCGGTCAGGCTGTCGCCACACCCCTTTCAGGGGCCGACGTAGATTCTCTGGGCCTGAGATAACAAGGGAATCGGTTGTCATCGGAGCGAAATCAGACTGCTGTGTTTCCGGGTTGCATCTGAGGTCAACGTGTCTTGCGTCACATCTTTCCTGCGCCAACTTCAGCGCATGCGTCGATTCCCGGATGGGAACTGTGCCGCGAAACCTGGACCGTATCTTCAGCATCGTGGAGGCAATCACCATGGAGGACTATCTCCATTGCCACTAAGCGGCTATAGTGGAGAGACGGCATGTGTCATATGCGTGTCAGACTTCCGCCGACCCGTGGAACGTTCGTTCCCGTTTGCCACGTTTAGGGGGACTCGTGAAACCTTTGCCGACGCTCCTGATCATGGACAACGACCGGCTGACATTGCGATTGCTTTCAGCCAGTCTCAAACGTCTACTTCCCGGCTGCACGGTTCTTGCCCCAGTCGATACCGGCACCGAAGCCATATCCATCTGTTCTTCGCACCGCTGCCCGGATCTTCTGCTGGCCGATGTCTCCATGTCCGACATCAACGGATTAGTAGTGTGCCGGACGATCAGAAAAGAGAATTGGAAGACATCCGTACTGATGATGACATCGTTCAGCGTCGCCGAATATGCCGCTGAAGCGGTGGCTTCGGGCGCCCAGGGAATCATACATAAGGACAATCCGAAAACAATCGCCGAGGCTTTGCTGCAGATCAGGGAAAGGGGAGTCTGTTCTGATTGTTTCCTGAATGCCCACGATTCGTTTTTGCGACTGAAGTCGGCAAAGAACAAGGATCTGTCCCCTCGTGAAATGGAAATCGTTGATCGATGGTCGCGAGGGAGATCGATGTCCGATATAGCGGAGGAGTTATCGATCGGTCAGACCACGGTGCGCACCCATCTTGAACATGCCGCGTCCAAGCTGGGGGTAGCGAACAACCGTGCATTGATTTCCGCTTGGATGCATCTTAATCGTTGATGAGGATTTCCATGAATATGGCGTTTACGTTTCCGTCAAAAATAATTCGACACTATGTGGCACATCCCTGTTTGTCCCTTCTGTCGCTGCTGGGGCTGTCTCTTGCCCTGATGGAGATAATCCAAATCGGTCCCATGCCTCTTCTGCCGGCAATGCTCTATGGAGTGCTTGCGGTTTCCTTTGTCCTTCTCCCCGTCATCAACGACCAAACATGCTGGGCCATCATTGTTGCAGGTTCCGCGATCTCCATCTCCCTCACTCAGGACAGTCCCTTCGTTGTCAGCGGCATGCTCATCGCTCTCGGCATTCTTGCGTTCTCCGGAACCGTGTCTGAATGGCTGATCGCAATGCTGATTTGTTCCTGTACGTATATAGCGCGAAGCGTTATGGTGGGAAACTTCAATGTTTTCGTTTCCGTGTCGGTCACGGTCATGTTCTTGGCCAGCTTGCTTGCCGGCAGATTGGTAGCGCTTCGCCAACAGGCTTTTATCAGAGAAGAGCAAAGGTTGAAATTGCAGCTTCAGCTTCAGCGGCTTGATTATATGAAGCAGAAGAATCGTCTTGCAATACAGATACATGATTCCTTGACCAATAATCTTTCGGATATCTCATTAATGGCTCGAATTCATATCGATGACAACATACCCGACGGCGATGATTGGGCAATCGTTCTTGAACATAGCCAAGAGGCGTTCACGCAAGTGCACGACATCATAGACATCCTTTCCTCGGAAGACAAGGATGCGAAATCAGAAACGACATTCATGGTTGAACTGCGTAATCTGTTGGATGAAAGATGCAGCCATCTTCATGCGCTGGGTTATGAAGGGGATGCGACCATCGAGGGATTTTGCATTAAAACTACGCAGGAAGAAAAGGAAGAAGTGCTATCTCTAATAAAAGAGATATGCAACAACATACAACGTCATAGCTTGCCGCACAATGGCTCGTTCGAGTTGATCGTCAGGCTGTCACCCTCGTCAATGGAAATTAACGAGATGAATGATATTACAGCCGGATCGTCGCTGGCTGCATTCGAACAATCGGGAAGGGGCCTTTCACTGCACTCAAAACGAATACAGGAACTGGGAGGCGAACTTAACTATAGAAGTGATGATGGATTGTGGGTGCTCTACGCCAAAATTCCGCTGAGTCATATGGAGACAACAAAAACTTGAAACCAAGTATAGCGAGAACTTTTAAAAAACAACAAATAATCTATCGTAGATTAATACTCCAGTATTACGAATACAACAATCAAAACGCGGAAATATCATTTTATTCTATTTCCATCGCAGGCCGATAATTGCTGAGACTGCAGTGCCTCCTCTATGGACGTGGGTGGATAGGATACTGTCGTTGATCAATGACGAGGGGATATGCCGGCTGGTTTCCTCACCATCGTGCATCCTCTGATGGCCGAGCCCCAATGACCACATCGTCTGTCCCATGAAAATGACGATGTCGCTCTTGGCGGATTCGACCACATGAGTTGCCGTGCCCAACCCGTTAAACACCTCAGCAGCAATCGAAACCTTCGCTCTCGTCCGTTCACGGCGTTTTTTGCATGGTGACGTTCCGATCACTGTAGCGGTGAGAATAATCGCGCGTGCATAGGGAAAATCACCGGAAACGATATCGTCGTAGAACAGTTCCTGCGGCGCAAGACGATGTTTACCGGCATCCCGGGATTTCGAGGCGGAGTGCGCGTGGCTGATCGGTGGCTAACCAGAAGACCGTGAGTGGTCTCCCGCATATCGCATGGCGCGCCGCGGGCGACATCGCTCCGCAGGGTCCGGCCGGCCCAAGGCCGGAATGCCGTCGCTGTTCGACGGTCTCACGTCGATCGGCGTGGACGAGACCGGCCACGGGAAGGGCCACACGTGCATCACCGTGGTCGTCGACCACGAGCGAAGCCGAGGCATCTGGGCGCGCGACGGGCACGGCAAGGACGTGTTCGACCTGTTCCTCCGGCGATTGACGCCGGAGCGGCGCGCTCGGCAAGGTCCACAGACGCCTGTGGAACCAGTCAGCTAACCCACGAAAACAGCAGAAGCCTCAAAAAGAACCGAAAACGACCGTTTACGGTCATAGCTGGAGCACCTTTTATATTTTGTTTTTCATGGCCGTTCCATCCGATACCTATACCAACGCGGCGCGGTCCGCGGCCACGCTATCATTCGATTAGGCGAACGGCCACAGGGGAAAACAATGAATTGGTGGCCTTTGGCCGCTCCGCACGGTGGAATCCGCTAGCTTTGCTGACTCATTCCTCTAGCGAAAGAGACTTTGGGAAACGGCCGTAGCCCTTCGACGACAGCCAACTGCTCGATACGACGTGGCCGAAGATTGAGGTCGATACCGATACGGTTGATGGTCCTGGGCTTCCGCAGCGGTATGATCTGCCCGCCGAAGCATGGGGGCGAGTCAAGGCTAACAACCCTGCCACGCTCGGAGGTCACAAAGCTGCACATTATGGCTTGGTCGGGATACACCATGCTGCTATGCCAAGTATCTGGTCACCAGGGTGGACACCACCCCAATAATGCCCGCAACGGCCGAAATACCATCGACATAAGAAAACTATGAGATCTATCACAATCAACTGTTACATCCGCAATTATGGTCACTTGGCGAGTATCATGAAACCGTCTGCAACGGAGGTAGGCAGTGATTCAGCGCTATAGTCAAGGGATGTCAGCAAGAAGAATCTTCCCCATATTGCTGATTGCGGAAGGATTATGCCTATCGGGCATGAGCGTGGATCTGACAATCACCTCACTGGCCGGTTCATCCCTCGCGCCAGCACCATGGATGGCAACATTCCCGATAGCGTGCATATTCATCGGTACGGTGATCGGCACACCGGCAATGGGACGCTTGGTGGGGCGATTCGGCTATCGGCAAGTATTCGTCTTCGGCGCCCTTCTGGCCGTCTTGGGTGGAATATCCTCAGCCACGGCTTTGCGATTCCACCAGTTCCCATTGCTCTGTATAGGGACGTTCTGTGTGGGCATATACCAGTCGGGGACGAACTACTACCGGTATGCCGCGGCCGATTCCATGCCCGGCAAAGAAAGCAAGGCAATCAACGGAATCCTATCAGCAGGAGCCATAGCAAGCATCATCGGCCCGGTTCTGGCGACATTCTTCGGCACTGCGACCAGCATCGAATACGAGGGGTCATATTACGTCGTCAGCGTGCTCGCCGCCTGCGCGGTAATCGTGCTGCTGGTGCTCCCGAAAATTCAGTCGCCAACTCCCTCGCATATGCGCGACAAAGCTATCGCGAGCACAACCCCTAATTATCCGGCATTGCTGACCCGACCCCGGTTCGTGCTGGGCGCGACCATCAGCTTCGTCGCATCATTCGTCATGGTGCTCGTGATGAGCGGCGCACCCATAGTCTTGGAGAGCACGTTCTCCCAAAACGCGCAAACCAGAATGGTCGCCATGCAACTGCACATGGTCGGCATGTACCTGCCAACCCTGTTCGCCATCTTCATTTTCCACAAGAAAAACAGCGAAATGGCGCAGGCGTTGACGGGGTTGATCGTCGGCATGCTCGGCACAGTCGTCGCACTCGCCGCGTCGGCTTCTTATGCCGTTACTCTGGATCTGCTGCTGATCGGAATATCCTGGTCGCTGTGCTACGCCGCAGGCAGCGCCCTGTTGACAAAATCCTATGCGGAGTCGGAACGTTCGTGGGCGCGAGGCGTCGGCGAACTCGCTCCCGTATTGGGGCAGGTGCTGGGAAGTGTGCTCGCTGGCGTGCTGCTGGCCGCGGGGTGGAAAACCGTATTCGTCACCGTGCTGGCGATGATCGTATGCGCGCTCATCGCCATGGCGGGATATCGCAATAAAATCAAGTCATAAGCGCAAATGACATGTCTTTAGACGACATAGCCTGTTTTGCTGTAGCTGGTATTGCTGTCTATTTAGAAGTGCAACGCCCTTGTTCGTTGGTTAATTCTAGCAGTTCGTCGGCGAATGCCTCGGCCGCCCGATTCGCAAACCAATTAATTGTGGTACAATTAAATCATGGCAATTAGGTTCGACCCGAAATCCGCTTACAAGCATTTCGAAGAGGACCGTCTGAGCGAAGAGCAGATCAAGCAGTCGATGCGACAACCGGTATGGTTCGCATTAATCGACCCTAATGACGTGGAGGTTCCGCCTCCGGCAGCCGATGTGACATCACCTGTGGTGCTCATGATCTGCAAAAGGCATCCCGGCGCGTTGGACGACGACCTCATCGAATTGCTGATAACCATGGACGGCCGGGACAAGCTCGTATTTCATGCGGAGCGTCTGACCGACAAGTGGCGCACGTACTGGCTGAAATGGCGATAACGAAAGGAGAAGCGCATGACTGCCAAGAAATATCTCGACGCTCTGGCCGATGAAAACGGACCGGCTCCCTCGAACCCGCCCATCGCGGCTTTCTCAGGGAAAGAGGCGGCGGACTTCGCCGCGATGCTGATGGACGATTCCGTTCCTGCAGCCGACATGTTCGCGGCCATGAAGACGGCTGGCCGTCGCGGTCGCCCCGCCGCGCAAGAGAAACGGGAGAAAAGCGTACAGGAACGGTTCCGCCTCCCCGAATCATGGAGCTCCTACATCGACCACGCCGCCAAACGTGACGGCTTCGCCAACAAAAGCGACTACCTCCGCTCACTGGTCATGGCCGACGCCGAAGCACACCACGAAGAGCGGCGACTCCAATTGGCCTAATCCATCACGACAAAAAGAGTGCCACCTGAATCAGGCGGCACTCTGTTCAGTTGGAGACATCCTGCGGGCGGCGCGCTCTCACCTTGCGTGCGATGAAGGTGAGATCCGAGGACGGCACAAAGATGTAGCTTTGGGTCGTGACCGATGACTCATGGCCCAACAGCTCCTGCACGGCACGAATGTCATTCCCGGATTCCTCGTAGGTGATGCGTCCATACCGTCGGCGGAATGAATGGGTCGGTCAACCAGTCGTGCGCTTGATGACCCGATAGGCGTGATCGACGCAGCAGTGTCCATCGACCTTGCCCGGAAACAACCAGCCTTCGCCGGCCGTACTCCTTATTTCCTGTGCCAAATCATTGGAGATTGGCACGATGCGGGTTTTCCCTCCCTTGCCGTGAACCAGCAGGTGGTAGATCGACTCTCCCGCATGAACCGATTCGATGACGTCCGGCCCTTTGACTTTGCTGATTTCCTCTCGTCTCAGTCCCGCCTCGGCGTCCAGTCTGACCATCAGCCGTGCCTTGAGGTTTTCAGCCCAGACACCTGCGGCAACGGCGCTCTCCGGTGCAGGTTGCTTGGTCGGTTTCTTCGGCCGCTTGATGGGAGGCAGCGATGCGACAGGATTATTCTTCATCTTATTTGAGCGTACCGCCCATTTGTAAAACTCATTGATGCTCGCTCTCCTCCCGGCTTTGGCGCTTGCATCGAGATCCGACTCGGTCAACCAGGATTGAACATCGACGGGCGATACCTGTCGCGGCGGTTTTGAGCAGACCCGTGCAAAATCAGTGACGCGGTACCAATAGGATTCGACGGTTCGTTCTGTCAAACAACGTGCCTGCATATCCAGCACCCACTCGTCTATGAGTTTCGTCCATGATGCAGGCGGTTGCCGATGCGATGTGAACATTGCCATGTGGCCTCCCTTTGTTGCACAACAAAACCGGGTCGCAGGCCGCGACCCGGTAAGACCAAGAAAGATGAATCAACTGGGAGATTTATCTAGTCGTGTTGCTTGGTTGAGCGGGACAGCATTACGCGGAGACAAAGGGATAAAAGCATTAGACGCACGTACGGGGTGGGGTTGATCGTCGGCTGTGAATCAGCGTGTCCAGGGTTCGAATCCCTGCGGGGCACAGACAACCGGAATCGAAAGGTTCCGGTTTTTTGTTTTCCGGCAACCGGCAACCCTATGGGCGCGTTGGCGCGGTTCGTCGTGGGGCGAAGTGTAGAATCGCCACGTTTGCTTTCGCGCCCAGCGAACAATCGTCGCCGGCTCCGCGGACGAATCCCCGATAGAATGCCGTGAACAGTCAGCCATGCCTGTTGCGCGGCGAAGAGAAAAGAAGAAG
>OBWH01000421.1_pt1 | contig 9618 bp, 7 predicted proteins | sample 1476391 | NCBI WGS metagenome assembly OBWH01 (sample SAMEA2580086, study PRJEB22360) | human gut metagenome | biome: human gut; feature: human-associated habitat; material: faeces | place: Denmark | collected 2008/2010
TATCTGGTTCAACCGGTAGCGATTGAAAATGGTACAGTGATAGCGCATTTAGGAGACGCACATTATATATGGATATACAGGAGCACAACGTCTCATGTTGAATACAGGGAATGCTAGTACCCCTCTTACAGATATATACACTCTTGAAGTGAACGTCAAACTTAAGAATGCAATATCTGTCCCTAGTGTGACAGATGGCTTAGACTTCTTCATTGCTTATCAGGGGATAGGTCAAAAGAGAACGGAAATCCATTTGACTCATTTTAATTCGGCTACGGCGAATGGGCAATTGGCAGATAATGAAGTGCTCGAAGTAATCAAGGCAGTTAATAATACTTGGGCTCTTTGTGTTCCTGATAAATTTGCTTATCCAACAGAAACAACAGTGATAACGAATGCATATTCTAAATTTGCAGATTGGGCACACGATCAGAGCTCAACCACAGATTGGTATAAGACTGTTAGTAGTGACAAGGTGATTCAGTACTAAACTTTTCGTCATCTCTACACTTTTTACATAAAGTTTTAGAATCCCTGATTATACTGACGATTGTTTGTGTAATCAGGGATTTTGCTATCTCACATGTTTTGTTATTTTTCTCTGTTAGCAAGCAAAAACCTTTAAAATGCTGAAAATTTTGCTTGTTTTGTACAAAAGCACCGTGTTTTTATCGGAAAAGCATCGTTATATTTGTGAAAAACATAAGGATAAAGTAAGCAAAAGATGCGGATAATGTCACCAAAAGCTATGGATAGAGTAAGCAAACCATTGGGATAGTGTCGCTATGTCGTAAATATTGTTAGTATTTTCTACTTTCCTTCCATTGATTTTTCTATTTCGGTCTTTGATAATGATAAATAGAAAAGAATAAAAGGAAACTTTATTGGTATAGATAATCTCTCTTTGGTGGTAAATGTTTTGATGATGTATCAAAAAGTGTATATATCGTGCCTGATTATAGAATAACGATTTGAGCAAATTCCTCTACAGTGGCAGAAACTCTTTATTCCAATAAAAGGGAGGAAAGAAACGATTCCTGGTAGATTAAGAATTACAAAGTGTCAATGGTGACTTTTTGTAAACTATAGTTTCTATAAGATAGGTTTCATCAATTGTTAAGGCATTTTTTCTCTCTGTTACAATTATATATTTTAATGCTTTGTAACTATGAAGAGACAAAGAATAGTAGCTATGTTGAATAATAGTTGCTTGATGGCATAGCACGATAGAACTTCCGTAATGTACAAATCAAGCGATTTAAGGTTGAATAAACTTAAATCGCTTTTCTCCGCATCACTACTATCTGATCGAACCGCTTTTGTGACGGAGTGCCAACTATAATTTCCTTTGGAGGGAATCGCTTATCGAACTCATTAGCAGCTGATTTATCGACCTGATATATTTCATCTTCTATGTAACGTCCTTTAGCGTTGGCTAAAGCATTATCATATAATTCATAAACATGAAGAGCTGTGGCATACATATTATCTTCGGTGCGAATCCCTAATGTTTCAGCAGGAATGAATCTTTGCCGGAGGTAATAATCCGGATCACCGCAAAGTAAAATGGCACGAAATCCCATATCGAAAGCTCGTTCTTTGGTCAGCGCAATCATTTTTCCTCCAATACCTTTCTGTTGATATTCGGGAAGAACAGAAATAGGCCCCAGACTCAATACTTCATATTGGTTACCGTCATCTGCCATGATAAATGATTTAAGGCAGACCACATTGCCGACAATCTTGCCATTAAGTTCTGCAACAATATCGAGTTCCGGTACAAATTTGGGATGGTTACGCATGATATGGAGCAGATAATGTTCGTCACACCCCGGAGAAAAATGATTCCAAAAGGCTTCCCGTGTGACATTTTCGGTTTCATTATAATCCGAAGGTTGCTCAATTCTAAGTTTTATATCCATCTTATCAAATATATAGTTGCACAAATATAGAGAACAAAATTTGAATATTTACCTCTTTAAGGACGAATCTGTACATTATAGCAAGATGAGACAAAAACTCCCGATACAAAGTTTGAATATACACTAGTATCAGGAGCTTTTTGTATTGATGCATCAAGATTGTAGAGAATTAAACCTTGTTCATATTTTGCGTGTACAGACTATTGATGATACCGTCGAACAGTCTGATGGTACAATAATTCCGGTGGCTTTTATATGAGTAGCTATCTCGAGAAATATTTCAGCAGCAGGTACAATAACATCGGCCCGGTCCGGTTTCAACTTATATTGCTTGATACACTGTTCGGTAGAGAGCTTTCAATGTTTCATATATATCTTGCAGTGATTTTTTTATTTCACTTTGTTTCATACTGAAAGAGAACCGTCTAAATTTTTTGCAAAAATATCAATGTGGGATGTAATCGTCATAACGATATTATTACGAACTTATTACAATGTTTATTTGTTATTTTTATATATCAGTAGAAACACTTATATTCGCAAAAGTATTGGAACAGACTCGGTTAAAAAATATAGAATTTATGAAAACAATGAATTATTCCCTTATTCGTATTCTCTTTGCACTTGTGATAGGATTGGTGCTCGTTATTTGGCCAAATGCGGCTGCCAGCTACATTGTCATTACAGTTGGTGTTGCCTTTTTGATTCCTGGTGTTATCAGCCTTTTTGGCTATTTCGGCCGGAAAAGACAGGAAGGTGAGGCGGCTCCCCGTTTCCCGATAGAAGGAATCGGCAGTTTATTATTTGGACTTTGGCTGATTGTGATGCCTGAATTCTTTGCAGATGTTCTGATGTTTCTATTGGGATTTATCCTGATAATGGGAGGAGTGCAACAGATTGCTTCTTTATCGATGGCACGTCGGTGGATGCCTGTTCCGGGAGCGTTTTACCTGGTTCCTTCATTGATTCTTATTGCAGGTATCATCGCTTTGTTTAATCCGACAGGAGCACGTAATACTGCATTTATAGGTGTGAGTAGTTTGGTTTATTCGCTTACCGAATTAATCAACTGGTTCAAGTTTACCCGTCGTCGTCCGAAGACTCCGGTGGTACATGACGATGATGATATTGAGGATGCAAAGATAATCGAATAAAAAAGAAGAGGACTGCTTCACAGCACCCCTCCCCGCAAACTTAAAACAACCAACAAAAGAAATAGATAATTTCATAACGATGAACTGTGAGTGTAAATGCAACTTGTTCGCCGTTCACCGTTTATCGTTCACCGTTCTTTTTTTCTATCTCACAAATAACAGTTCCCTGTATTTCGGAAGCGTCCACATCTGGTTGTCAACAATGAGTTCCAACTTATCGATGTGGTAGCGGATTTCTTCCAGTGCCGGAACGATCGTGTCGTGGTAGGCAATGGCTTTTTCCCGTTCGCTTTCTATCTTGTTCGCAACCTTACGAGCTTCAATCATGGTATCTACATGTTCCTTGATGAAGGCTGTGCGGTCGGCAATCTCTTCAATAAGTTCCAGGTTTTTAGCAGACAATTTCGCTGCCTTTTCTGCCGGGAAAAGAGATTGCATCTTATAGACATTATTAATTAAATCCGTTTGATATTGAGTGGCCACCGGAATGATATGGTTCATAGCCAAATCACCCAATACACGCGCCTCGATCTGAATCTTCTTCGTATACGTTTCCCATTTCACTTCGTTGCGGGCTTCCAGTTCTTTCTTTGTCATTACACCGGTAGCTTCGAACATGGCAATGGTTTCCGGTTTCAGGTAGTTATCGAAGATAACAGGAACACTGGTTTCGCAATCCAGTCCACGGCGGGCTGCTTCTTTCTTCCATTCGTCGCTGTAACCATTGCCGTCAAAATGAATCGCTTTACATTCCTTGATATATCCACGGATAATTTCGAGAATGGCAGACACTTTAGGTTCTCCTTTTTCAATCAAAGCATCCACATCTTTCTTAAACTTCACCAATTGGTCTGCTACGGCAGAGTTCAATGCAATCATGGCAGACGCACAGTTTGCCTCGGAACCTACGGCACGGAACTCAAAACGGTTTCCGGTGAAAGCAAAAGGAGAGGTACGGTTACGGTCAGTATTATCAATCAACAATTCGGGAATCTGCGGAATATCCAACTTCATTCCCTGTTTGCCGCTAAGACTAATCAAATCATCTTTCGTACTGTTTTCAATGTGATCCAATACCTGCGACAATTGCTTCCCGAGGAAAGAGGAGATGATGGCAGGAGGTGCTTCATTAGCTCCCAGACGGTGGGCGTTGGTAGCGCTGGAGATAGAAGCTTTCAACAATCCGTTATGATGATAAACTGCCATCAATGTGTTTACGACGAAGGTAACAAAACGCAGGTTATCTTCCGGAGTCTTACCCGGTCCCATTAATAAAATGCCCGTGTCAGTTCCCAAAGACCAGTTGTTGTGTTTACCCGATCCGTTGACGCCCTTAAAAGGTTTTTCATGAAGCAGTACGCGGAAACCATGACGGCGACTTACCTTACGCATTAGTGACATAATCAGTAAGTTATGGTCATTAGCAAGGTTACACTCTTCAAAGATAGGGGCTAACTCGAACTGGTTCGGGGCAACCTCGTTGTGACGAGTCTTAACAGGAATACCCAGCTTTAACGCTTCAATTTCGAGGTCCTTCATGAAAGCGGCTACGCGGGTGGGGATAGCACCGAAGTAGTGGTCCTCCAACTGTTGGTTTTTGGCACTGTCATGTCCCATCAAAGTACGACCGGTCATTAGCAAGTCTGGGCGTGCGGCATACAATCCTTCGTCTACGAGGAAGTATTCCTGTTCCCAGCCCAAGTAAGCAACTACTTTTTTCACTTCCGGGTTGAAGTAACGGCATACGTCTACAGCAGCTTTATCTACAGCCCGCAATGCTTTCAGCAAGGGAGCTTTATAGTCGAGAGCTTCGCCGGTATATGCGATAAACACAGTTGGGATGCAAAGCGTATCATCTACAATGAAAGCAGGTGATGAGGGGTCCCATGCGCTGTAACCACGGGCTTCGAATGTATTACGGATACCGCCATTCGGAAAAGAAGAAGCATCCGGTTCCTGCTGTACAAGCAGTTTACCAGTAAATTCTTCCATCATACCGCCTTTGCCATCATGTTCAACGAAAGCATCATGCTTTTCAGCTGTACCCTCGGTCAGCGGTGCGAACCAGTGCGTATAATGAGTAACACCCATTTCGATGGCCCATTTCTTCATGCCGGCAGCTACTTCGTCGGCAATACTGCGATCTAGCGGAGCACCGTTGTCAATGGCGTCAATCAGTGCATTGTATACCTTGCTGGGAAGGTATTTGAACATCTTCTCCTTGTTGAATACATACTTGGCGAAATACTCCGAAGGACGTTCGGCAGGTGTTGCTACCTCAACAGCTTTCTTTTTGAAAGCTGTCTCTACTACTCTGAATCTAAGTTTTGACATAATACCTGATTTGATTTGTTGTTAAATATGTTAGAGTAAATAATTACTTTGTTATGTGGTTCCCGGAAAGGCGATCAAACCTGTCCGGAAGTTTTTTCTGTGATTAGCGGGGTAGTGATTAGTAGTAAGTTGTGCGTAGCTGTCTTTCACTAATCACTCAACCGTTCATCACTAAATTAGTTGTAAGCAGATTCTCCGTGTTCGTAAATATCAAGACCTTCTTCTTCGATACGTGCCGGAACGCGAAGTCCGTGAATCTTATCAAGCGTTTTGAAAATGATGAATCCCATGCCTGCTGCCCATGCACCTACTACCAATGCTCCGAATATTTGTGCACCGAGGAATCCGAAACCGTAGCCATAGAATAAACCTTCACTGGTGGAGAACAAACCTGTAAGAATAGTTCCTAAAAAGCCACAAACACCATGTACAGAAGATGCACCTACCGGATCGTCTATCTTTAACACTTTGTCAATGAAGTCAACGGAGAATATCATTACGACACCACATATTGCACCTATTAAGGCTGCTCCTGCAGGAGATACTGCGTCACATCCTGCTGTGATGCCTACCAGCCCTGCCAAGATACCATTCAGTGTCAATGACAGGGAAGGTTTTCCATATTTCATCCAGCTCACCAACAGAGCGAAGAAACCACCGGCACAAGCAGCCAGATTCGTTGTCAGGAATACGTGGGAGATGGCGATAGCATCGGCTTCGGTTGCTGCTGCCAATTGAGAACCGGGGTTGAACCCGAACCATCCGAACCAAAGAATGAATACGCCTAGTGCAGCAATAGTCAGGCTATGGCCTGGGATAGCTTTTGATTTGCCGTCTTTACCATATTTACCGATACGGGGACCAAGAATGGCAGCACCTACCAAAGCAATCCATCCACCTACAGAGTGAACGACCGTAGAACCGGCAAAGTCATGGAAGGTGGTTCCGAAGAGACTCATCATGAAAGAACCTTCTTCACCGTTCATCAACCAGCCCCCGCCCCATGTCCAATGACCGGATATCGGATAAATCAGTACACTGATAAAGATGGTGTAGACGATATACATGGAGAATTTTGTACGTTCTGCCATGGCTCCTGATACAATTGTAGCTGCTGTCGCACAAAATACGGTTTGGAATATGAGGAATCCTTCGGTTGGCAAACCATTATCAATGAAAGAAAGGTCGAAGAAGTGGGGCATTCCGATGAATCCGCCTGCACCGAACATCAATCCGAAACCGATAAACCAGTATAGTAAAGAGCCGAACATGAAGTCTACAAAGTTCTTCATCAGAATGTTGGCAGTATTTTTCACTCTGGTAAAACCTGCTTCTACTAATGCAAATCCCGGCTGCATGAAGAATACGAGCATTGCTGCAAGCAACATCCATACAGTATTCAATCCAAGAGCTAATTCACCAAGCGTATCGGGAGCTGCTGATGCTTCTTCGGCAGGAGCGGTAACGACTTCGGTAATTGTTTCTGTAACTGCTGCAACTGTATCGGCAGCGGCCGTGTTTTGTGCCGACATATCAGTAGTAAAACAGCACAAAATGAATATAGTAGTGGCTATCCACAGCTTTACGAAGCTATGGCTTTTATATTTTGTATCCATAATAGTATAATCTTATTTAACGTTCTTGTTCTGCATTGTAGAGGGCTATGTCACCACGTTCGGCAGTGCGTATGCGGATAGCGTCTTCGATAGGAATGACGAAAATACGTCCGTCACCGATTTCTCCGGTCTGTGCAGCTTTGATGATAGCCTGCACTGTTTTCTCGGTATTCTTGTCGCGCACGACAATAGAGATCAAAATTCGTTCAATGGTGCTGGTGTCATAAACTACGCCACGGTAGATACGTCCTTGCCGTGCTTTTCCAATGCCTCTTACATCGTAATAAGAGAACCATTCGATGTCCGCTTCGAGTAGGGCGTCTTTTACGTCCTCGAATTTGGTCTTACGGATGATAGCTTCAATCTTTTTCATATACCTTAAATATTAGTGTGTCCTGTAAAAGAAAGAGGTATAGGGCAGCGGCAGCCATAGCAGGTTACCATACAACAAACCGATAAAATCTAAACTCTAACTACCTTTTCTAATCCCTATACGCTCTTTGTATTGTAAATTCTCTCTCTTAAAAACTTAGTCCGAAAGCAAAGTAGGCTCCTTCAGTGCGTGGGTTCACTGTTACTTTGGCAAATGTCGGTACAGAGAAGGAATCTGTGATTTTAATCTCCTTGGATGCTTCGAGACTGATGTCTGTTACGCAGAATCCACTGGTATAGCCATTATAAAAAGTCGTTTCCCAGGGAACCATACCTAAATCTACTGTCCAGTCGAGACCTCCCAATTTGAAAGGTGCGCTAAGTGCGAGGTAAGAAGAATAAGCTCTTTTGCCGTTTTCTTTCACACCGTCGGCACCTGCAAAGTTTGTGTACCAGTTGACGGCTAGCGGACCGAAATCATATCCCACTTGTGCTTCAAATACATGTGCTGTAGAATAGGCTCCATATTGGAAATACTTATTGGTTGTATAAATCTCCTTTCCGTATTCATCTACATCCCCTGTATGTGTTTTATCAAACCAATAATCCGTTATTGAAACACTAAATCCACCAATTGAATAACCGAGAGTTAAGTCAAACTCTTTTGCATCTTTGGATTCAATTCCTACTGATCCCCATGCTCCGAGTGATAAACCTTTGTAAGAGATTCCTAGTGAAGGCTGGACGCTAACTCCGCCTAAATTCTGACCGCGCCAGATGTAACCACTTACCAAATCTGCCCCAACGGAAGCTTCTACCTTATCTTGTGCCATCATTGTAGACGGGACAAGTCCTGACAGTAATAATGCTACTGTTATTACCCCCAATTTGTTGTTAATCGTCGTTTTCATCGTCTTTTTACCTTTAAAAGTTAGAAAAATGTGGATGTACGGTCCATTTGTTATATAGTAGCGCGCAAAATACTATCGTTTTTTATAGATAACTGATTATGGATAACTGATCCTGCAGGAATGATGATGTCCGTTTAATGGGGGCATGTTGAACTTTCTATTTCCCGCTATCCATTATTCATTCAATCAGAGCCAGTTCTTTATTCTTCTCATCGCTTCGATACAGTCGTTGCGTTCGCCGAATGCAGTTAAACGGATATACCCTTCACCGCTTGGCCCGAAACCTACACCGGGAGTACCGACCACATTGGCTTCATACAACATCTGTTCGAAGAATCGCCATGAAGAAAGTCCGTTCGGAGTTTTCACCCACAAGTAGGGAGCGTTGATGCCGCCGTATACTTTCAGTCCCGTGGCTTCCAGTCCTTCCTTCATGATTTTTGCGTTGGTCATATAATAGTCGATTGTTTTCTTAATCTGTGCCTTGCCTTCTGCACTGTAAACGGCTTCTGCTGCCCGTTGGGTAATATAAGAAGTGCCGTTAAACTTAGTACACTGGCGACGGTTCCACAATCTGTTGAGTGGTATGCGATCACCTTCCAGGGTGGCGGCAGTGAGCTCTTTTGGTACTACGGTATATCCGCAGCGTACTCCTGTAAATCCTGCCGTTTTTGAAAAACTACGGAATTCAATCGCGCACTTTTTAGCTCCCTTAATCTCATAGATAGAGTGGGGGACATTCTCGTCTTGGATATATGCCTCGTAAGCGGCATCGAACAGAATCAGTGTATCGTTTGCCAAGGCATAATCCACCCACTTTTTCAGTTCCGGTTTGGTTAAGGTGGTTCCTGTCGGGTTGTTCGGATAACAGAGATAAACGATGTCTATCCGTTTGTCTGGAATTTCCGGGATAAAGTTGTTCTCACTTGTGCAAGGCATATAAGTAACGTTGCTCCATTTACCCGTTTCTTCTTCCAATATTCCGGCGCGTCCGCACATAACGTTACTGTCTATGTAAACCGGATAAATGGGATCTGTAACACCTACGCTATTGTCGTGGCGAAGAATATCACCTATATTTCCGGTATCGCTTTTAGCACCGTCACTGACAAAAATCTCGGATGCCGAGAAATGAATCCCGCGTGGAGCGAAATCGTTCTTTATGATTGCTTCAATCAGAAAATCATATCCCTGTTCAGGACCATATCCGCGGAATGTATCTTTGCCGGCCAGTTCTTCTACCGCTTTATGCATTGCTTCTATACAGGCTGGAGGAAGTGGCTGCGTAACGTCGCCGATACCTAGCCGG
>OBWH01000439.1_pt1 | contig 9299 bp, 6 predicted proteins | sample 1476391 | NCBI WGS metagenome assembly OBWH01 (sample SAMEA2580086, study PRJEB22360) | human gut metagenome | biome: human gut; feature: human-associated habitat; material: faeces | place: Denmark | collected 2008/2010
GAACCCGCCAGTCCCGCAATTTCCACCACCGTACCTTTCCCATGAAGCATATTGGATACATACCTGCCTATCGCCTTGCCTATTTCGTAATTGTCCGCACCGACATAAGCGGTGTACTTTTCGGAAAGGATTCTGCGGTCTACCACAATAACGGGAATACCCCGGTCGTAGGCTTCTTCTACAACCGGGGTTATGGGTTCGGCTTCATTGGGAGCGACTATCAATAAATCCACTCCCGCCTCTATAAAGTGCCGGATATCCTCCGCCTGCCTGGCATTATCATCTTTCACTGTACGTATCTCCACTTCTACGCCATCGTAGAAAAGAGCTTCACGCAACATCTCGTTATTCATCTGGTGACGCCACTCGTCATCGCTGCATTGCGACACTCCGATACGGAAACGTACCTCATGCCGGGAACAGGAAGTCACCATGCCGATCTCATACCGACAGAACAAACAGTAACAGGTAAATATATCGTCTCATCTTCTTTCGCTGGTTTAAGTGATTGCAGATGAGCAAAGATAAGAAAAATTATATTCTGTCTTTCAATATTTGCGGTAATTCCGGCATCGCCCCGCTCTGCGTACATACATAAGCGGAAACTTCCACTGCCAGCTTATGAGCCTCCTGCACCGGTTTGCCGCTAAGAATAGCCGAAGTAAAGGCGGCGGTAAACGAATCGCCTGCGCCTACCGTATCGGCAACGGGCACTCTCGGAGTTTCCTGGAAAGATACAACTCCCGGAGTAAACACATAGCTGCCGTTCGTGCCGCAAGTAAGAATAAGCATTTTCAAATTGTATTTGGCAAGAAGAATCCAGCATTTATCCTGCAAGTCTATACCCGGATAGCCGAATATACGGCTGATTGTCACCAGTTCTTCATCATTTATTTTTAACACGTTGCAACGGCGCATGGAGTCACAAAGAATCTCTTTGGTATAAAATCCCTGACGCAGGTTGATATCGAATATCTTCAACTGTTCCGCACCATCGGGCATGGTATCGAGAAAACGGTTTATCGTAATGCGGCTGGCCTCATTGCGCTGCGCCAAAGAGCCGAAACATACGGCGCGCGTGTTCAGGGCCAAACGTTTCAACTCGTCCGTAAAAGGTATATTGTCCCATGCAACCCCTTCCTTTATTTCATAACAAGGCACCCCCACCGCATCGAGCGTCACCTGCACCGTACCTGTAGGATAAGGTACACGCTCAATCTGTGTACGCAAGCCTTTCTGCGCAAAAACATCCAGTATTTCATCACCGTCGGCATCAATGCCTACTGCACTGACTACACGACTGTCAAAACCGAATTGTGATACATGATAGGCAAAGTTTGCCGGAGCACCGCCGATTTTCTTTCCTTCGGGCAGGCAATCCCAAAGCGCCTCACCCATTCCTACTACAATCTGATTCATGGTAATTAATTTTATAGTTTTACATATTATCATCGTTAAAAAGAACGGAAAAGGTCAGCGTTTGATTTTCATCATATAGAAAAACAAATACAGTACCCCCACCGTCATTACAGCTACCGCACCGCTTTGACCGATAGCATCACTTGCCACACCCATAGCAAGCGGGAATATCGTACCGCCAAACAAACCCATAATCATCAGTCCGCTAACCTCGTTCTTCTTCTGCGGCATTGCCAGCAACGCCTGCGAGAAAATAATCGGGAAGATATTCGAATTGCCGAAACCAATCAGAGCGATACACACATATATCATTGTCATCTCATGAAAAACGAACAGCCCTACCATTGCCACCAACATACATAACACACTGATTCCGAAGAAAGTTCGAGCAGACAGTTTCTGCAAAATAAAGGCTCCGAGAAAGCAGCCTGCCGTACGGAAAATAAAATAAAGACTTGTTGCGAATCCGGCATCGGCAAGCGACATGCCCAAACGTTCCATCAATATCTTGGGTGCAGTGGTATTTGTACCTACATCGATACCCACATGGCACATGATGCCCAAGAAACAAAGCAGTATGAACGGCTTTCCCAACAAAGCAAGACATTCGCCGAAAGTAGAAGGACGCCCTTCTTCCTTTTCCTCATGAATAGATGTAGTGCCCAGCCACAGGATAGCGACAACCGCTATCACCATATAAATGGGAAACAGCACTCGCCAGCCCATCCCCAACGAAGGGATAGCCTGTGTAGCCCCCCACATAGCTATATAAGGAGCGAGGAAAGAAGCGATAGCCTTTACAAACTGTCCGAAAGTCAGCGAGCTTGCCAACCGCTCTCCACTGACGACATTGGAAAGCAGCGGATTGAGCGATGTCTGCATCAGCGCATTGCCGATACCCAACAGCGAAAACGAAATCAGCATCAGCGCATATCCGTCTCCAAAAACCGGCAGCAACAAGGATGCAAAAGTCACGGCCAAACTGAGAAGCACCGTTTTCTTGCGTCCGATGCGGTTCATCAGCATACCCGTGGGCACGGAGAAGATAAGGAACCAGAAGAATACAAGAGAGGGGAATATATTTGCCTGGGAATCGGTCAGGTTCAAATCAGCTTTCACATAGTTGGAAGCGATGCCTACAAGGTCTACAAACCCCATGGCGAAGAAGCAAAGCATCATGGGAAGCAGCTTTGCAAGCGAATTACTATTATTGTTCATAAGATATCGAAATTTAGTTGTTAACTTTTAAAGGATTTACTGTCAGGTCGTTGACTTTGCAACGTCCTTTATCTACAGCAATGGAAATAGTAGTGTAAGGATGCTGCGGAAATACAAGGTTTGTCATGGCAAAACGTCCGTCACCCTCGAAAGCTTCGATGCTGCAACGGTCTATAAACAGACGCAGGCGTTGCTTGGCTTCTGCCGGACACGGAGCTACTGTTATGGCAGGAAAGTCCTTATTGAAATCCGTAAGTCCGCTTGCAGTACGGTCCATGCTGAATGTGGAGTTCTTCAAGTCGTAAATCATTACAGTCTGTTCATCCTTATCATTGGACAACGTAATGTATACTTTATCGGCCGAGCGGGGAGCCAGTTCGAGATTAATCTCACAGATACCGCTGTTTTCGACTGGCAGTTTCCGGGATACCTTCTTTGTTCCGGCGGAGAAAGCGCCGTATTTCAATGCTTTGCCCGTACGCAATGCGTTTACTTCCGGTGCAGGCGTTGCGGCCAGATAAAGTTCGCCGTCACTGCCTTCGTACAATTCGATGTCGCGCGGCAATGTATTGGCGCTACGGAACTGTTTGGTAGGCACGTTGTTGGCATATTGCCAATTGCTCATCCAGGCAACCACGGTATGCCGCTTTTCGGGCGTATTACTCCAGGATACGGCAGCATAATGGTCTTTTCCGTAATCCATCCACTTGGCTACTTCGGGCTTGGTATCGCAAGTAAAGGTTTTCCCGTCAAAATCGCCTACAAAATACTGTGCCGCACTGCCTCCGAAAGGACCGCCGGGATTGATATTGCAAATCAGCACCCATTTGGTACGGTCTGTTCCGCGCACGGGCAATTCCATGAGGTCCGGACATTCCCATACACCCTCCTGCACACCATATCCATGTCCGAAACTGCTCTCCTTTGTCCAGTTCTTTAAATCGGGAGAGAAATATATCCACATTTCCTTTTCCAGTGCAGCCGCCAAAACAAGAATCCATTTGCCGCTCTTTTCGTGCCAGAACATATTCGGGTCGCGGCACTCCTTATCGGCGGCAATGATAGGATTGTTTTCATAAACATGGAAAGTCATTCCATTGTCCAGACTGTATGCAAGGCTCTGTATCTGACTGGCACCGGCTGAAGTATAGATGGCAATGATAGCATCCTTTCCGAAACCTGCCGTATTATCCTTATCAACCACACTGATACCGCTGAACACAGCGCCCAATCCGTTGGGTTGTATGACTACCGGATGATGCTGCCAGCTTATCAAATCCTTGCTGGATGAATGTCCCCAGTTCATATTGCCCCACATAGAGCCGTAAGGATTATACTGATAATACAGATGATATTCTCCATCTTTATAAAACATACCGTTGGGGTCGTTCATCCAACCATAGACAGGAGTGTGATGATAGAACGGACGGAACACTTCTCGGTTGGCATCATCAAACGTATCGGAAAGCAGGCATCTGCCATGGCATCGCGTACATTGGTACGGCTGTTGCCGGTATGAATGTCGAAAGTTACCGTCTTACCTTTATACTGCTCCAAAGCAAACGGAACAAGATAGTCGATACGGTTGACAGCCAACCGAACCTGAAAACTTTGATCGGCCTTATTATTCACCAATACATTGACAGTAGCCTCGGGAGCAGCCTCTTCCACCGGCAACAAAAGGTATTTCTGCGGTTCCTGTACCTGTACCAAACTGTGGTTTGCACCCAGATAATGGATTTTCAGCCCGGCATACTGTGCCCTACAAATACCAATACTCATTATTACAATAAGAAAAGTTACAATAATCTTTCCCCAAAAAGGAGAAAGTATTCTATGAAAGTAATGCTTCATTTTCAAAATCAGGTATTAAATTTAATGTTTACTTTATGAACTCACTCAATGCTCGGGAAAGCACATTGCAAAGAAAAGGAATAAAAGCGAAAAGGGCTAACACAAATGTTACAAATGCAGCTAAAATTGATACCAGGCTATCTCCTGGGCATAGTCAGCTCCATACCACGAAACAAATTTTGCAGCATCCGTATCATTTTTTATAGCCAGTTTCAATGCAATCCATTTACTTTGCAATATCAAAACATGATCGGGAAAGCTGTTTTGAGAATTCACAAGATAATTGTTAACAATAAATTTATAACGTATGAGAAAACTTAGCATTATGATGTTCCTTTTAGGATTATGTGGTTTTGCCTATGCGCAAAACATCCAAATAAAAGGAACGGTAACCTCTGCTACCGATAGCTACCCCATCATCGGGGCATCCGTTGTGGACAAGGCAGATAAAACCAACGGAACGATTACGGATATAGACGGCAACTTCACCCTCACCGTAAAGCCGGGTTCCGAAATAACTTTCTCTTATATAGGTTACAAAACACTAACCTTGAAAGCGGAAACATCCATGAGTGTCATCATGCACGAAGACTCGGAAATGCTGCAGGAAGTAGTGGTAACCGGTTACACCACACAACGCAAAGCAGACCTTACCGGTTCCATCTCCGTAGTCAGCATGGATGAAATAGCCAAGCAAAACGAAAACAATCCAATGAAAGCCATGCAGGGGCGTGTACCGGGCATGAACATTACGGCCGACGGTAATCCAAGCGGCAGCACTACCATCCGTATCCGCGGTATAGGTACGCTAAACAACAATGACCCGCTCTACATCATCGATGGCGTGCCCACCAAAGGAGGCATGCACGAATTGAATGGCAATGACATCGAGTCCATACAGGTACTGAAAGATGCCGCTTCTGCCTCTATCTACGGTAGCCGCGCTGCCAACGGTGTCATCATCATTACCACAAAGAAGGGCAAAGAAGGACAACTCAAGATTAACTTTGACGCTTCCGTTTCCGCTTCCATGTACACCAACAAACTGGAAGTACTGAACACCGAAGAATATGGCCGTGCCATGTGGCAAGCCTATGTGAACGAAGGACAAGACCCGAATACCAACAACTTAGGCTACCTCTATGACTGGAACTACGGTGTAAACGGTTATCCACAACTCAACGGCATCAGCATGCGCAAATATCTGGATGCCGCCAATACAGTACCTGCCGCAGACACCGACTGGTTCGACCAGACCACACGCACTGGTATCATCCAACAATACAACGTATCTGTAAGCAACGGCTCGGAAAAAGGTTCGTCTTTCTTCTCCTTAGGATATTACAAGAATCTGGGCATCATAAAAGATACTGATTTTGACCGCATATCCGCCCGTATGAATGCTGACTACAAACTAATAGACAACCTGCTGACCGTAGGCGAGCACTTCACCGTAAACCGTACCAGCGAAGTGCAAGCTCCCGGCGGATTCCTGCAAAACGTGCTACAAGCCAATCCTTCACTGCCGGTATATACAACCGAAGGTAAATTTGCCGGTCCCGTCAGCGGCTATCCCGACCGTGAAAATCCGGTAGCGCGCCTGCAACGCAATGCCGACAATCGCTACACATATTGGCGTATGTTCGGCGATGCATATATCAACCTGAATCCGTTCAAGAACTTCAATCTCCGCTCTACTTTTGGCATAGACTACTCACAAAAACAACAACGTATCTTTACCTATCCCATCACGGAAGGCAATGTAGCTAACGACAAGAATGCCATAGAAGCAAAGCAAGAGCATTGGACCAAATGGATGTGGAATGCCATCGCCACTTATAATATGGAAGTTGGCAAACACCGCGGAGACGTAATGCTGGGTATGGAACTGAATCGTGAAGACGATATACATTTCTCTGGTTACAAAGAAAACTTTTCCATCCTCACACCCGACTATATGTGGCCGGATGCAGGTGTAGGCACGGCACAGTCCTATGGTGCAGGCGAAGGCTACTCACTCGTTTCTTTCTTCGGAAAGTTGAACTATACATATAACGACAAATATCTGCTGTCGCTTACCGTACGTCGTGACGGCTCTTCACGCTTTGGCAAGGATAACCGCTATGCTACCTTCCCATCGGTTTCTGCCGGCTGGCGTCTTAGTCAGGAAGAATTCATGAAAGACATCAAATGGCTGGACGATTTGAAAATACGCACATCCTGGGGACAGACCGGTAATCAGGAAATCAGCAACAACGCCCGTTATACAATTTATGTACCCAACTATGCCGGAACGGAAAGCGGCGGCGGAAGTTACGGAACTTCCTACGACATCACGGGAAGCAATGGCGGAAGCATTCTCCAATCCGGTTTCAAACGTGACCAGCTCGGCAATAACGGTATCAAGTGGGAAACCACCACACAAACCGACCTCGGTTTCGACTTTTCCCTTTTCGCCCAAACACTTTACGGTTCGTTCGATTGGTACTATAAAAAGACAACCGACATTTTGGTACAAATGGCAGGCATTGCCACCATGGGTGAAGGAAGTAAGCAATGGATTAATGCCGGTGAAATGGAAAACAAGGGTTTTGAACTGAATTTAGGCTACCGCAACAGTACAAAATTCGGACTGAAATACGACATCAATGCCAACCTCTCCTCTTACCGCAACAAAATCACTGCCTTGCCTGCTACGGTAGCAGCCAACGGCACTTTCGGGGGAAACGGCGTGGAAAGTGTGATAGGACACCCCAACGGAGCACAGGTAGGCTACGTAGCCGACGGTCTTTTCAAGTCACAGGAAGAAATCGACAACCACGCCACTCAGGAAGGTGCAGGTTTGGGACGCATCCGCTGGCGTGACCTGGACAGCAACGGTATCATCAACGAAAAAGACCAGCAATGGATATTCGACCCTACACCTGCCTTCAGCTACGGTATCAATATCTATTTGGAATATAAGAACTTCGATCTTACCATGTTTTGGCAAGGCGTACAAGGAGTAGACATCATCAGTGATTTAAAGAAAGAAACCGACTTGTGGAGCGGACTCAACATCGGCTTCCTGAACAAAGGCAAACGCGTACTCGATGCCTGGTCGCCCGCCAATCCAGGTTCCGACATTCCGGCACTTGCACGTAACGACAGTAACAACGAAAAACGCGTATCTACCTATTATGTGGAGAACGGCTCCTTCCTGAAACTACGCAATCTGCAAGTAGGCTACAACGTACCGAAAGCATGGACAGAGAAAATCCGCATGGAGCGCCTGCGCTTCTACCTCAGTGCACAAAATCTGCTCACCATCAAGAGCAAAGATTTCACCGGAGTAGACCCGGAAAACGTGAACTACGGCTATCCTATTCCTTTGAACATCACTTTTGGCGTGAACGTCAGCTTTTAATACAACGAACAACAAATAGAAAAACCATGAAAAATTTAGTATATACTCTTATCTTTGGACTCGCATGGATATGCACCGGATGCTCAGACTTCCTGGAAAGCCAGACACCGCAGGGAAGTGTGGATGAAGAACAACTGCAAGACCCTGTTTATATAGACAACCTGGTAATTTCGGCATACGCCGTATGGATCAGCGCCGAGGATATCAACTCCTCTTTCTCTTTATGGAACTACGATGTTCGCTCGGACGACGCTTACAAGGGCGGTAACGGTACGGAAGACGGCGATGTGTTCCATGCGTTAGAAATCTCTCAAGGCATCATGACTACCGCATGGAATATCAGCGACATCTGGCAACGGTTATACAACAGCATTTCACGCGTAAACATGGCTTTAAAATCTCTGAACCGGATGGATGAAGCCACCTACCCGGAAAAGCAGCAACGTATTGCGGAAATGCGTTTTCTGCGCGGACACGGACATTTCCTGCTAAAGCAGCTTTTCAAGAAGATAGTCATTGCCAATGATGAGACGCTGGACCAGGAAGGTTATAATAATCTGTCTAACGATATCTATACCAACGATGAGAGCTGGGCGGAAATAGCCGAGGATTTCGAGTTTGCCTACGGACACTTGCCTGTTACCCAAGAAGATAAAGGGCGTCCCACCCGGGCTGCTGCCGCAGCGTATCTGGCAAAAACGTATCTGTACAAAGCATACCGCCAAGATAATGATGCCACCAACGAAGTAACTTCCATTAATGCGGAAGACCTTCTTCAAGTGGTGAAATATACGGACAAGAGCATCATGAACGCAGGCGGATATGGTCTGGAACCGGATTTTCACAACAATTTCCGCCCTGAACCGGAATATGAGAATGGTGTGGAATCCCTATGGGCCATGCAATACTCCATGAACGACGGAACAAAGAATGGTAACTGTAATTGGTCAAACGGTCTGATAGTACCTAATATTCCGGGGGTGACAGATGGCGGTACTGACTTCTACAAACCCAGTCAGAACTTAGTAAACGCTTTCCGTACCGATGCTGACGGACATCCGCTGTTCGACAGCTTCAACACCAAGAACTACGACAAGACCGAAGATAACGCCGACCCGCGTTTGTTCCTTACGGTAGGTATACCGGAACTGCCTTACGAATTCAACACCAAGTATATGATGAAGAAAGACAACACTTGGAGCCGTAGCGGCGGTCTGTATGGCTATAACGTTACCCTGAAACAAAATGTAGACCCCGATGGCGGTTATCTGGTGAAAGGAAGTTATTGGGGCACGCCTATGAATCATATCGTACTGCGCTATGCCGATGTATTGCTGATGCGCGCCGAGGCTCTAATTCAATTGAACGATGGTCGGATTGAAGAAGCCGTAAGCCTAATCAA
>OBWH01000445.1_pt1 | contig 9210 bp, 5 predicted proteins | sample 1476391 | NCBI WGS metagenome assembly OBWH01 (sample SAMEA2580086, study PRJEB22360) | human gut metagenome | biome: human gut; feature: human-associated habitat; material: faeces | place: Denmark | collected 2008/2010
CAAATAATTTAACAACAATTGATTGGAGCTATTAATAATTATCTATATTTGTGCTATAGAACTCAAATCTGGAATATTATGGACGACTTTAATACCGTATATGCACTACTCGTTTTAGTTATGTTATTTATTTTATTGAGTAGGTTGGACAATCGCTTCGGAAAGATAGAGAAAGAGTTGAATGAGATAAAGAAACGGATGGAAGATTATCTCAAGGTTCAGCAAAATTCTGTTGCTGAAGCCTCCAAGCCGAAAGAGGAAATATCAGAAAAAGAAACAAAAGATATTCCTGTGATGCCTCAAGCGGCAGAGCATGTTAAGGCAGTAAAGACCGGACAACGAGAAGAGGCTGTTCAGGAAAAACACGAACCGGTTGTTGAAGCAGTTGTCCGTGAGATATTGGAAAAGACGCCTGAAAAGACGCTTGAAACAAGAATGGAGGAAGTTTGCGTAGAGGCTGTTCGGAAGGAATCCGCTGAATCTTCGACTGTGCCAGTTGTACCGGTTACTCCGGCTACTCCGGTTGTTCCGGTTGCCCCGACTGTTCCGAAACAAAAGAAGCAGGTGAACTATGAAAAATTCATCGGTGAGAATCTTTTCGGAAAGATTGGTATCCTTATATTTGTAATCGGTGTAGGTTTCTTTGTAAAGTATGCCATTGATAAAAACTGGATTAATGAAACCTTCCGTACCGTGCTTGGTTTCTTGACGGGAGCTGTATTGCTGGCTGTTGCCGAACGGTTGCAAAAGAAATACCGAACCTTCAGTTCGCTGCTTGCGGGTGGTGCTTTTGCTGTGTTTTATCTTACAGTTGCCATTGCTTTCCATTATTATCATATTTTCTCGCAGACTATGGCCTTTATCATTCTGATTGGTGTCACAGTGTTTATGTCTATTCTGTCTGTGGTATATAATCGGCGTGAGTTGGCTATCATTTCTCTTGTAGGAGGATTCCTTGTGCCATTCATAGTGAGTAGCGGGGAAGGAAGTTATTTGGTACTGTTCACTTACGTGAGCATATTAAACCTGGGTATGTTCGGACTTTCCATTTATAAAAAGTGGAGTGAACTTCCAATGATTTCATTTGTTTTTACTTGCCTGATAATGGGAATCTTTCTTTTGTTTAACTATACCTCTAGTTCTACGGTTATTTCGAACCATCTGTTTTGGTTTGCTACTCTGTTCTATTTTATCTTTCTACTTCCGGTGTTCTCTATCCTTCGTGGAGAGAATATGCGGACGATGAGCCGGGGATTAGTATTCGTCATTATAACGAATAATTTTATCTATTTGCTTTCAGGAGCCTTATTCTTGCGGAATATGGGATTATCTTTCAAAGCAAGCGGCTTGTTGAGCCTGTTTATCGCTCTTGTTAATTTAGGACTGGTGCTTTGGTTGTGGAAGAATAGGAAGGAATATAAATTCCTCGTGCATACCACGTTGGGGCTTGTGCTGACATTTGTCTCCATTACAGTTCCGATTCAACTGGACGGAAACTATATAACCTTGCTTTGGGCATCGGAAATGGTATTGCTGTTGTGGCTCTATGTTAAGTCGAAAATTAGAGTATATGAGTATGCGGCTAAAGTTCTGGTAGGACTCACTTTCGTTTCTTACTTGATGGATGTGTATAGTGTGATGTTTGAATATCATTCCTTAGATACAATTTTTCTGAATAGTTCATTTGCCACCTCTTTGTTTGTGGGATTAGCGACAGGAGCATTTGCTTTATTAATGGAATATTATCATTCCTTCTTCTCTACGGCACGCCGGTTGAAATACAGCTTTTGGAATCCTTTTATGCTTATCGTCTCCGTAATCATACTTTATTATACATTTATGATGGAATTCAATTTGTATTTTGAAGGGGAGACGAGAAGCGGAGCTATGTTCTTGTTTACAGCCATATCCATTTCGAGTGTTTGCTATGCTTTCAGAAAACGATTCCCGATAACGAAACATCTCACTTCTTATATCTTGACTATTGGGGCAAACGTACTTGTATATATTATAAATATATGGGGCGACCAGAGAATATGGACTTCCCCTCCTGTTGTACTACCATGGCTGACAGCTGTGTTCGTAATAGCGAATTTGTATTATGTAGCACGTATGTACTATACATCAATCGGCATAAAATCCCGTTTCACCGTATATCTGAATATTCTTGCCACGCTCCTTTGGCTGACAATGGTACGCTCTTTCCTTTGGCAAGTAGGAGTGGACGATTTCAGTGCCGGGCTGTCACTCTCATTAAGCATTGCCGGGTTCGTCCAAATGGGGTTGGGCATGCGCCTGCATCAGAAACTACTCCGCATGGTGAGCCTTGCGACTTTCGGATTAGTCCTGCTCAAACTCGTCTTTGATGATTTATGGGCTATGCCGACCATTGGCAAGATTATTGTATTTATCATTCTGGGATTGATATTGCTGATACTTTCATTCCTTTATCAGAAATTAAAGGATGTGTTGTTCAAGAATGACGAGGAAGAAACAAACTGAATCTTTGAAAAATATCCGATAAGAAAGGCTGCCTGTTCTACAAAAGAAGGGCAGCCTTTACCTTATAATTATGTTTATTCCCAGACGAAATCTTTTACTCTTGCGAGAAACGTTTCACCTGCTCTTCGATTAATTCCTTATCATCAAAATAATTAATCTTCATCGCCTTCTTCACGTCAGCCAAAGTCTCGGCAGCCGCAGCCCTTGCCACTTCGCAGCCTTGCTGAAGCATCTCGTAGATAGCAGGGATATCCTTGCTGAACTCCTTGCGACGATTGCGAATCGGTTCCAAAGTCTCCTGCATGATGGAATTTAGGAAACGTTTTACTTTCACGTCGCCCAGTCCGCCGCGTTGATAATGTGCTTTCAGTTCTGCCAGATTCGGATAATCCGGTAAATAACGTTCGAAATGTTCGGGGAGGCAGAAAGCATCCAGGTAAGTAAATACCGTATTACCTTCAATTTTTCCCGGATCTTGTACGCGGAGATGTCCCGGGTCGGTATACATACTCATGATTTTCTTTTGGATTTCTTCCGGTTCTTCCGAAAGGTAGATGCAGTTTCCGAGCGATTTACTCATTTTAGCTTTACCGTCAGTTCCCGGAAGACGCAGACAAGCTGCATTGTCCGGCAACAGGATTTCCGGTTCTACCAATGTCTCACCATATATATAGTTGAAACGGCGAACGATTTCGCGAGCCTGTTCGAGCATCGGTTCCTGGTCTTCACCCACAGGGACAGTCGTTGCGCGGAATGCTGTAATGTCTGCTGCCTGGCTGATGGGATAAGTAAAGAAACCTACGGGAATACTTGCTTCAAAGTTACGCATCTGGATTTCCGATTCGCTGACAAGGTCCATATAATAGAAACTAAGTTCGCATAGTTCCGGTATTTGCGACTGGATGAAAATCGTAGCTTTAGTCGGATCAATACCACAAGCCAGATAATCAAGAGCAACTTCGATTACATTCTGCCGCACCTTTTCCGGATTGTCTATATTGTCTGTCAATGCCTGTGAATCGGCAATGAAGATAAACATCTTACTATAATCACCTGCATTTTGCAGGTCAACTCTGCGTTTCAACGAACCTACATAGTGACCGATATGAAGTCTTCCGGTAGGACGGTCGCCCGTCAATATGATTTTTTCTTTTCCCATATTTATTACCTTATTATATATTGGCGACAAAGATAAGGATAAAAACTGAAAGAAACATCAAAATGCAGTTACTTCATGATTTGTGCCTGCTTAAGATAAGAATGTAATCATTAAAAGCCAATGGAAAAACGACTGTTTCATTAACACGGTAAATTATTTCAGTAAAAAAGTGAACGTATCTTTTTGTCATATGCAAAATATGTCGTTACTTTGCACAAATTTTTAAACCGACAATGAATCAACAGGAAATTAGAAGCAAGTATTATTTACATTCGGATGTTTTGCACCCGGAAACGGCAGGCTTCTTCTCTTTTCTCCAAAAACGATATTTTAGTTCTTTGGTAATGCGTTAATCCTTTTTTGAGGGTAACGCATTTTTTTTATGAACGAACTTAGAAATAACAACTTATTATAACAACAAAAGAAATGGAAAAGGAAATCAAGAAAGTTCTCGTTTTGGGTTCTGGAGCACTCAAAATCGGACAAGCCGGAGAGTTCGACTACTCAGGCTCACAAGCACTGAAAGCTTTGAAAGAAGAAGGTATCAGCTCAGTATTGGTAAACCCGAACATCGCAACCATTCAGACTTCTGAAGGTATTGCCGATAAAGTGTATTTCCTTCCCGTAAATACTTACTTCGTAGAAGAAATTATCAAGAAAGAACGTCCGGATGGTATTCTGCTGGCATTCGGCGGACAGACTGCATTGAACTGTGGTGCTGAACTTTACACACAAGGTGTTCTTGATAAGTATGGAGTAAAGGTACTTGGAACTTCGGTAGAAGCTATCATGTATACAGAAGACCGTGACCTGTTTGTGAAGAAACTGGACGAGATAGAAATGAAGACTCCGGTCAGCCAGGCAGTAGAAAACATGGAAGATGCCATTGCTGCTGCACGCAGAATTGGTTATCCTGTCATGGTGCGTTCTGCTTATGCACTGGGTGGTCTTGGTAGCGGTATCTGTGCCAATGAAGAAGAATTCCTGAAATTGGCAGAGAGCTCATTTGCTTTCTCCAAACAAATTCTGGTAGAAGAGTCTTTGAAAGGCTGGAAAGAAATCGAATTTGAAGTGATCCGTGACGCTAACGACCATTGCTTCACAGTAGCCAGCATGGAAAACTTCGATCCGCTGGGTATTCATACCGGCGAATCAATTGTAGTAGCTCCCACCTGCTCGCTGGATGATAAAGAACTGGCTTTGTTGAAAGAACTTTCTACCAAATGTATCCGTCACCTCGGTATTGTGGGTGAATGTAACATTCAGTATGCTTTCAACTCTGAAACGGATGACTACCGTGTGATTGAAGTAAATGCCCGTTTGAGCCGTTCTTCTGCATTGGCGTCTAAAGCTACCGGTTATCCGTTGGCATTCGTGGCTGCTAAAGTGGCACTTGGTTACACACTCGACCAGATTGGTGAGATGGGAACCCCGAACTCTGCATACGTAGCTCCGCAACTTGACTACTATATCTGTAAAATCCCTCGTTGGGACTTGACGAAGTTTGCCGGTGTATCCCGTGAAATCGGTTCAAGCATGAAATCAGTAGGTGAAATCATGTCTATCGGTCGCTCTTTCGAAGAAATCATCCAGAAAGGCCTTCGTATGATCGGTCAGGGTATGCATGGTTTCGTAGGTAATGACGAACTGCACTTTGATGATCTTGATAAAGAGCTTTCTCGCCCGACTGACTTGCGTGTTTTCGCTATTGCACAAGCAATGGAAGAAGGTTACACCATCGAACGTATCCACGACCTGACAAAGATCGACCCATGGTTCCTTGGCAAACTGAAAAATATCGTAGACTACAAAGCGAAACTGTCTATCTATAATAAGGTGGAAGATATACCTGCCGATGTAATGCGTGAAGCTAAAGTGTTAGGTTTCTCTGACTTCCAGATTGCCCGTTTCGTACTGAATCCAACCGGAAACATGGAGAAAGAAAACCTGGCAGTGCGTGCTCATCGTAAGTCTATGGGTATCCTCCCGGCTGTAAAACGTATTAATACAGTTGCTTCCGAACATCCGGAACTGACTAACTATCTGTATATGACTTATGCAGTGGAAGGTTATGATGTAAACTATTATAAGAATGAAAAATCAGTAGTCGTACTGGGTTCGGGTGCTTACCGTATCGGTAGCTCTGTAGAATTTGACTGGTGCTCGGTGAATGCAGTTCAGACTGCCCGCAAACTGGGTTACAAGTCTATCATGATTAACTACAACCCTGAAACGGTTTCTACTGACTATGATATGTGCGACCGTCTCTACTTCGACGAACTTTCGTTCGAACGTGTACTTGATGTAATCGACCTCGAACAACCTCGTGGTGTGATCGTCTCGGTAGGCGGACAAATCCCGAACAACTTGGCTATGAAACTTTACCGTCAGTCGGTTCCTGTATTGGGTACTTCTCCGATTTCTATCGACCGTGCTGAAAACCGTAACAAGTTCTCTGCTATGCTCGACCAACTGGGTATCGACCAACCGGCTTGGATGGAACTGACCAGTCTTGAAGAAGTGAAGGGATTTGTAGAAAAAGTAGGCTACCCGGTATTGGTTCGTCCTTCTTACGTCCTTTCAGGAGCAGCAATGAATGTTTGCTATGACGATGAAGAATTGGAAAACTTCCTGAAGATGGCTGCCGAAGTTTCTAAAGAATATCCGGTTGTTGTTTCCCAGTTCCTTGAAAATACGAAAGAGATTGAATTTGATGCCGTTGCGCAGAATGGTGAAGTGGTAGAATACGCAATCTCCGAACACGTAGAGTTTGCCGGTGTTCACTCCGGTGATGCTACTTTGGTATTCCCGGCACAGAAGATTTACTTTGCAACAGCTCGTCGCATCAAGAAGATCAGCCGTCAGATTGCTAAAGAACTCAATATCTCCGGTCCGTTCAATATCCAGTTCCTGGCTCGTAACAACGAAGTGAAAGTAATCGAATGTAACTTGCGTGCTTCTCGTAGCTTCCCGTTTGTTTCTAAAGTTCTGAAACGTAACTTTATCGAAACTGCTACCCGCATCATGCTGGATGCTCCATACTCACGTCCGGATAAGTCGGCATTCGATATCGACTGGATTGGTGTAAAAGCTTCTCAATTCTCTTTCTCTCGTCTGCACAAGGCTGACCCGGTATTGGGCGTAGACATGTCTTCTACTGGTGAAGTGGGATGTATCGGTGACGATTTCTCTGAAGCATTGCTGAATTCAATGATTGCTACCGGATTCAAGATTCCTGAAAAAGCAGTGATGTTCTCTTCCGGTGCAATGAAGTCGAAAGTAGATTTGCTGGATGCCAGCCGTATGCTGTTTGCTAAGGGCTATCAGATTTACGCAACTGCCGGAACTGCTGCCTTCTTGAACGCTCACGGTGTAGAAACTACTCCGGTTTACTGGCCGGATGAAAAGCCGGGTGCAGAGAACAACGTCATGAAGATGATTGCTGACCATAAGTTTGATTTGATCGTTAACATTCCGAAGAATCACAGCAAGCGTGAGTTGACGAACGGTTATCGTATCCGTCGCGGTGCAATCGATCATAACATTCCGTTGATTACCAATGCTCGTTTGGCAAGTGCCTTTATCGAAGCATTCTGCGAATTGAAACTGAATGATATTCAGATTAAGAGCTGGCAGGAATATAAATAAAACAGCTTTAGCTGTCTATTAGATAAGGAGAACTCTCTCTTTGGCTTGTCCAAAGGGGGAGTTTCTTTTTTATTAGTAAATATAGCACATCAGAGTGTGTTCTATATAGGGAGTGTTTTGTTATTAATAAATGATTAAAGTTAATTATTGGTTGAAACTAAGTAGAATCTGTCTATCCATCAGCAAGAGAAGCGATTTATTTTTTATTTTTGTTTCTTGAAAAGATAAAATCAGATAAAACAATGTTAGTACTTCTATCTTGTGCCAAGACTATGAGTGAGACTTCAAAGGTGAAAGTACCTTTGACGACAGTTCCACGATTTCAAAAAGAAGCTTCCGGGATTGCTTTGCAGATGTCACAGTTTTCGATGGATGAACTGGAACGCCTATTGCGTATAAATGCCAGGATGGCGGTGGAGAATTATAAGCGTTATCAGGCTTTTCATGCAGAAGACACATCGGAACTGCCCGCTTTGCTGGCTTATACCGGAATTGTATTCAAGCGACTGAATGCAAAGGATTTCTCGAAAGAAGAATTTGAATATGCGCAGGAACATCTGCGGTTGACTTCTTTCTGTTATGGGTTGTTGAGGCCTTTAGATGTCATTCGTTCCTACCGCTTGGAAGGAGACGTAGTGTTGCCGGAACCGGGTAATCAGACCATGTTCTCTTATTGGAAATCCCGTTTGACGGATGTTTTCATCGAAGATATAAAGAAAGCGGGAGGCATACTCTGCAATCTGGCTAGCGACGAGATGAAAAGTTTGTTCGATTGGAAACGTGTGGAGAGAGAAGTACGTGTCGTTACTCCCGAATTTCAGGTGTGGAAGAACGGGAAATTAGCTTCGATAGTGATCTATATCAAGATGTCCCGTGGTGAAATGACGCGGTTCATTCTGAAGAACAGAATCGAAAATCCGGAGGATTTGAAAAGCTTCTCCTGGGAAGGATTTGAATTTAACGAATCTCTTTCGGATGAAAAGAAGTTTGTATTTACTAACGGTAAAGAAATATAAAGTATGACGGAAGTAGAAAAGATGCGTAGTAGCCAGTTGGCTGATATGGCTGCGCCGGAATTGCAGGTGCGTTTTGAACATGCCAAGAAGCTGCTGGCGCGTATGCGGGGAATGAGCACTTATGATGCGGGGTATCGGGAATTATTGGAAGAACTGGTACCGGAGATTCCTGAAACTTCAATAATCTGCCCGCCTTTTCATTGCGATCATGGAGACGGAATCAAATTGGGTGAACATGTATTTGTGAATGCCAATTGCACTTTCCTGGATGGAGGATATATCACGATAGGCGCCCATACGCTGGTTGGACCTTGTGTGCAGATTTATACGCCGCATCATCCGATGGATTACCTGGAAAGAAGAGGCTCTAAGGAATATGCTTATCCGGTGACGATTGGCGAAGACTGCTGGATTGGTGGCGGTGCTATTATCTGTCCCGGCGTGACGATTGGCAATCGCTGTGTGATAGGGGCGGGGAGCGTTGTGACGAAAGATATTCCCGACGACAGTGTGGCAGTCGGGAATCCGGCACGTGTTGTTCGCAAACAGCTTGTTTAACGTTTGACCGGAAAAGTTATTTCCCGGATTTAAGCGTTCCTGCGTTACTATCTTTGTTGGGAATTCGTTTTCCTGCAGATTCTATTTTAATTATTAATGATAGAAAAAGAGGCGCGGCTATCTTTATTTTGTTCTGTTTATTAGATGAACCGGAAGAAGTGAAAGTGGCAAGAAAAAAGTTTTTATTATTATTCGCTGATAATCAGAGTGTTTCTTTATTTGATAAAAACTTTCTTGAAAAATAATACATGAAATGTTTGCAGAATTCAAAAAATGCCGTACCTTTGCATCGCTTTTGAAACGGAAGTGTACGGGCGTTTAGCTCAG
>OBWH01000447.1_pt1 | contig 9174 bp, 10 predicted proteins | sample 1476391 | NCBI WGS metagenome assembly OBWH01 (sample SAMEA2580086, study PRJEB22360) | human gut metagenome | biome: human gut; feature: human-associated habitat; material: faeces | place: Denmark | collected 2008/2010
TCGTTATATTGACTATTTTAATGCTTATCGTGTTGGTCGTTGAATAGCTTGTATTTTATTATAGAAGGTTCAAACTGTATTAGGTAGAAATCTCTCCCAAATCGTATTATAGTTCGTTAAAAAAGTGTACATTGCACAGATTCTGGACATTTTTGGTGGATAATTGGAACAAAATTGCAAGGTAAACCCGTTTTCTTTTGCTATTTTTGCATCGTGTACGTAAACGAAGTGCACGTAGAAAGAGAACTTATTCAATAACTATAAATAAATAAGGTATGAAAACGAACTATGAAATTCGCTATGCTGCGCATCCTGAAGATGCAAAAAGTTATGATACTACAAGAATCCGCAGAGATTTCTTAATTGAAAAGATATTTGTCCCCAATGAAGTAAATATGGTATATTCCATGTACGACCGTATGGTGGTAGGTGGTGCGCTGCCGGTAGGAGAGGTGCTGACGCTTGAAGCAATCGATCCGCTGAAAGCTCCGTTCTTCCTCACCCGTCGCGAGATGGGTATTTACAATGTCGGCGGTCCCGGTATTGTGACGCAACCTTCGAACTGGATTATAAAGAAGCTCTTTATCTGGGTTCGGGCGACCGTGAAGTGACTTTCGAAAGCAAGGACGCTGCTCATCCTGCCAAATTCTACTTCAACTCACTGACTGCACATCGCAACTATCCCGACCGCAAGGTGACGAAAGCCGATGCCGTAGTAGCTGAAATGGGTTCTTTGGAAGGCTCCAACCACCGTAATATCAATAAGATGCTGGTGAATCAGGTGTTGCCCACCTGTCAGTTGCAGATGGGTATGACGGAACTGGCTCCGGGAAGTGTCTGGAATACGATGCCGGCCCACGTACACAGCCGTCGTATGGAAGCCTACTTCTATTTCGAGATTCCCGAAGATCATGCTATCTGCCACTTTATGGGTGAGGTAGGCGAAACACGTCACGTATGGATGAAAGGCGATCAGGCTGTTCTTTCGCCCGAATGGTCTATCCACTCGGCTGCTGCTACCCACAACTATACCTTTATCTGGGGAATGGGTGGTGAGAACCTCGACTATGGCGATCAGGACTTCTCGTTGATTACAGATTTGAAATAACAAATCCAATAGTTTTCCTAATTTAATAATAAAAAGAATTATGAATCAGTATTTGAATTTTTCTTTGGAAGGTAAAGTAGCGCTCGTTACAGGTGCTTCTTATGGTATCGGTTTTGCTATTGCTTCTGCATTCGCAGAACAAGGCGCTAAAGTTTGTTTTAACGACATCAATCAAGAGTTGGTAGACAAAGGAATGGCAGCTTATGCAGAAAAAGGTATCAAAGCTCACGGTTATGTATGCGACGTGACAGACGAACCGGCTGTTCAGGCTATGGTTGCTACGATTGCCAAAGAAGTAGGTACAATTGATATCCTTGTAAATAATGCAGGTATTATCCGTCGTGTTCCTATGCACGAGATGGATGCTGCTGATTTCCGTCGTGTAATCGACATCGACTTGAATGCTCCGTTCATCGTTGCTAAGGCTGTTCTTCCTGCTATGATGGAAAAACGTGCTGGTAAAATCATCAACATCTGCTCTATGATGTCCGAACTGGGTCGTGAAACTGTATCTGCTTACGCTGCCGCTAAGGGTGGTCTGAAGATGCTGACTCGCAATATCTGCTCTGAATATGGTGAATACAACATTCAGTGTAACGGTATCGGCCCGGGTTACATCGCTACTCCGCAAACTGCTCCTCTTCGTGAGAAACAAGCAGACGGAAGCCGTCACCCATTCGATTCATTCATCTGCGCCAAGACTCCTGCCGGTCGTTGGTTGGATCCTGAAGAACTGACAGGTCCTGCTGTGTTCCTTGCTTCTGAAGCTTCTAACGCTGTCAACGGCCACGTTCTTTATGTAGATGGTGGTATCCTTGCTTATATCGGAAAACAGCCGAAATAATGTAAGATAGAAGAGATTCCGATAAGGTGATAGAATGGCAAAGAGCATCCTCTTTTCATCTGTCACCTTATTTTTTATCATTCCCTTTGCAGGAGCTATAGGACCGACTTATTGGACATATATGCCCAATGTGTTGAACATATATATCCAACACGTTGGATATATATAGCTGATGCGTTGGATCTATATATCCAACAGATGCGGATATAATAGCCTCTATTTGCAAAGTATATATTATTCATTCAATGTAGACTAATTATGAAAAAGATATTAATTCTGTTTGCTGTAGTCTTGATAGGGTTTGCTTCTTGTGCCGACAGTAAACAGTCAATGACAATCACAGTGACCAATCCGCTGGCTCTTGAACGGGTGGGAGAGATGGTTGAAGTGCCGATGAGCGATGTTGTTGCCAAGTTGAAACTGGCAGATACAGCGCAGATTGTAGTGCTTGATGTTGACGGTCAGCAAGTGCCTTATCAGGTGACGTATGACGAAAAGGTTGTTTTCCCCGCTACGGTAGAAGCGAACGGAACGGCTGTTTACACTATTCAACCGGGTACACCGGCACCTTTCGATGTCGTTGCTTGCGGTAAATATTATCCCGAACGTCTGGACGACGTTGCCTGGGAGAATGATCTTGGCGGATTCCGTGCGTATGGCCCTGCCTTGCAAGCACGCGGAGAGCGTGGTTTCGGCTACGACCTTTTCACGAAGTACAACACAACGGAACCGATTCTGGAATCTCTCTATGCGGAAGAACTGAATCCTGAAAAGCGTGCCAAGATAGCTGAATTGAAAAAGACAGATCCTAAAGCTGCCTCCGAACTACAAAAAGCTATCTCTTACCATATCGATCATGGATATGGCATGGATTGCTATGCCGTAGGGCCTACGCTGGGTGCCGGTGTTGCTGCTTTGATGGCGGGTGACACTATTATCTATCCTTACTGCTATCGTACACAGGAAATTCTTGATAATGGCCCGTTGCGTTTCACGGTGAAGCTGGAATTTAATCCGCTGGTAGTCCGTGGAGACTCTAATGTCGTGGAGACACGTGTAATCTCACTGGATGCAGGTTCTTATCTCAACAAAACGATTGTTTCATATACCAATCTGAAAGAAGCAATGCCGGTGACTACCGGACTTGTATTGCGTGAACCGGACGGTGCGACTGTGGCAGATGCTGCCAATGGCTATATCACTTACGTAGATCCTACAACAGATCGTAGCGGTGCAAACGGCAAGATATTTGTCGGTGCTGCATTTCCTGCACAGGTGAAAGAAGCGAAAGTGGTTCTTCTTTCTGAAAAGGAAAAGAAAGAACGTGGCGGAGCCGATGGTCACGTTTTAGCTATCAGCGAATATGAGCCGGGTTCTGAATATACTTATTACTGGGGTTCTGCCTGGGATAAGGCTGCTATCAAGACTCCGGATGCCTGGAATAAATATATGGCTGAATATGCGCAGAAGTTGCGCACGCCGCTGGCAGTAGCATATTGATGTGTTGAATTACTTTTCCAATATTAAGCAAAGGTTTCTTTGGTGAAAAGAAACCTTTGCTTAATTTTATCTTCCTGAAAAAGAAAGAAAGTTTTTGCGTTATAACGTCTTTGAATTATCTCGTAAAAGCGTGTTGTTCGTAATATTCGTATGTTGTTCCGTCTTCTTTCTCTTTTTCACGAAGTTCATAGACTAATTCATTCTCTGTCATAGTGGTCACTGTCCACACTTCTGTGTAATTATCCTCTTCAGTGTCGATGAGAGTCAGCTTATTACCGGAGTAGCTCCATGTACCATGATAATAACTAGTACTTCCGGAGGAGTTGTAGACATCTTTTTCTACATACGTACCGTCTTCCTTGAACTCTATGGAATAACGGTTGGTTCCATTTACAAAATCTTCTTTAGAGTCACTTACCTTTTCACCATCTTCCCATTCTTGTGAAAGATAATACACTCCATTCCATGTTCCTAACAATAAATCGCGTGAACCGACAGCGTCGTCATCGTCGTCGCCACAGGAATAAATGCTGAACGACAGTAATACTGCAACTATGCAAACAGTTGCTTTCCAGATTGTTTTCATAATAAATTGTTTTAATTGTTTGATTTTGAGATGATTCGTTTTTTTAGACTTTATTTGATAATAGTTTCCACATGTCCGTTCTTGAAGAACAGGTAGAACGAGCTGGAATACATCCATTGTACTTCTCCATTTGATTCTTGAATAGTCTGCGGTTTGCCGAAAGCCAGTAGACATTCATCTTCCGTCATGCCTTTCACCGGCTTGTTGATGTTGATTTCATTCCAATGAGTAATCGGTGAAAGCTGGTTCGTTATGATGAAGTCGAACATTTTGTTCAATACTTGCGATTCAACCTGTACGAAATCATCCATGATCTCTTTGTGAGATGCTTTCTTGTCCGGTTGTAGCTTCTCCATCGGAGTGATTTTTTTCATTATCACTGCTGATGACTCTATCCGTATATTGGAAAGATAATAAACCAGTTTACCGTCCTTTACTTGAAACAGGGCTTTGCAATAGTAAGTATTCGTTTGGCTTGAGTCTGCCTGCGAGGCAAGTATCAGATCGCAACTGAAGTTTTTAGCCGGTACGTTGACCTCCGCTATTCCTTCCCGTAACTGTGGACAGACATTCTTGACAATCCATAGCAGTGCATTAGCGTAGATGTTTTCGTCTTGCATATCGCTGAAAGGGGTAAATCCGCTGACTACATATTTATTGCCGTCTGCACTGACAGGATAGCTCTTTTTCTGTTCGGTGAAAGTCTGTGCTGTTAGTGGGATAATTCCTACCAGTAGATACAAGATTACCAGAAATTGTCGTTTGGTCATCATATTCCGTTCTTTTTAAGAAAACAGCATCCACGGCCCTTTTTGTGAAAAGAAAAGATCGTGGACGCTGAATAAATAATATGGTTTATTGAGGTTTGGTTGTCCTTAGAAGGCAATACCCAGACGAATCATAAAGTTACTGGTTTTGAATCCGTCGGCATCGCTGAATGCATCTATAAATCCGCGTTGATAGGTGAGATCCAGATTGAAACGGTCATACCAGACTCCTACGCCGATATTCATGCCGGCATCAAAATGATTGTAGTCAACCTCCATATAATCTGCATAATCACCCCAACTGATGCTTTCTCCATCTTCTTTCATTTTGCTTGTGTAATCGTAACTAGCGAAGACTCCTACATGCGGGTCGATACGGACGTTGTCCGCCACAGCAAATTTCCATCCGAATGTGAACGGAGAATATTGTATGTTGTGAGCCATACATTTCGTGTCGTCCACTTTGAAACCACGGGAGCCAAGTCCAAACTCCATCCCCCAGTATCCTCCTGTACTGCCTAAAGGCTTCTGATAACCAAATGTTGCGTTATATCCGATGTTTGAATCAGCTCCTTCGGCCCCGTCACCGGAGAAATTCATGATATTCAAACCTGCACGCAAGAACCATTGTGTGCTGCTGGCTTGCTTCTCTGTTTTGACGATTGCGCTTCTGGATGATACGATTTGCGCTTGAGTTCCTACACACAATAAGAGTGCGGCAACCATTGATAGTACTTTTTTCATTGTTATTGATATTTTAGTGATTAATTCTTATTCTTAACGACGGGCGCTATCTGGCTTTTTCCATCTGTGGGTGATAACTTTTGCAGACGTATCCATTCATAATCCTCTTTTGTGGCCGGATGCCAGTTGACGAAGATGCCGGGATAACCTACTACTGTGACTGTGTATCCCCCTGTTTTCTCATTATCTTCCACTTTGAAAGTGGCTCCCATGATGACATCGCAGTTGTATTTGATGGTGGACAGATACGTCCCCCATGCACGGATGTTGTCAAGTTCTCCTTTCATGGCGATTTCCACTTCCTCTTTGCTTAGTGTCCATTCATCCTTGATCCGTCCCTTATCTTCCAGTATTTTCACCTCGACAACTGTAGGTTTGACACAAACTTCAGTAACTGCATCGCCTGCACGTGCCTGTGCGTCGCGAAACTTGAAGACCGTCTTTTGCGCATGGGCTCCGACGGCACAACCGATAACCAGAGCAATAATCAGAAATAGTTTTTTCGTTTTCATGTCCTTTTGTGATTATATGTTAATATGCCTGCAAAGGTATGCGAAAGGAGTATACTACCGGGTGAAAACATAGTTCCAAGAACGATACGGAATTGTATCCTATTTGGATACACTGGGGAAGTTTCCGGTGTTGATACTGTCAGACAGATCGCGGAAGAAATCGTGGCCGAGGATGTAGGAGATGCGCCAGAGCAGGTGGATGTCAATATTCTCTTTCCGGAATATCTTGTAAACATTGGGGCGTGTGCAGCATAGTTGGGTAGCGAACCAGGTGACGGTGCGTCCCTGTTCGTGAAGCGTGCGTTCAATAAGTTGTCCTGCATGAATCATGTGCCTATTCTGCTTATGTGTGTCCCCCGGACTCCCGTTGGGCGGACAATTCAATCTATTATTGACAGGAATATATAGAAATGGCGTGGGAATCTCTCACCTTCGTCCGTTCCATGTTCAAGGCCTTCGCAATGCCAATTATCGGGAACGAACAACGCAGAAAGCCCACGCCGATATGTACAACACCCGTAGCCCCCCTTTGTTTATCAAAGTGAGGCACGGATGTATATAAATACACATCAGGAGGACGTCTTTGTTGCTGTTAGTCATTCCGATAGGTCAAAGTTTGCGAAGTTTTGAACATAAATGACAAACGCTTGTAAACGTCTTCTCAATATAAACATCTCTCCCTCGCCACCCGGAGGCTTTCTGCGGAAGAGACCGTTGCAAATGTATAAAAAAATACGGATGGAAAGGGTAATGTGAATCAGAAACTTTTTGAATACCGGTTATTTTGCCCTCTTTTTCCCCTTTGCCGGGCGAAATGCGCTTGTACTGACATCTTATAAGAAAGAGGAGTGATCTCCCAATTTCGGGCACGAAACAGGCCTTAAACTACAAAAGCCGGGGCGCAAGACCTCGGCTTATATTTTTATCTTCTTATCAGGGAGCTTTTTGGCTCATTGGAGACTTTCTATAACACCTTGAACTCATACCCTTCCTTTTTCAGGAATTCAATGGCACGAGGAAGTGCATATTGCAGGTTACCGTTATTCCAAGACTTCAGCGAATCATGGAAAGTGATGATGGAACCGTTGCGTGCATAGCGCTTCACATTGTTCAATACCTGTTCCGGGCGCATCCGTTTACTATAATCACGAGTTACGAGATCCCACATGATAATGCGGTAATGATAGCGCAAGGTATAATACTGCCGGAACCCCATGTGTCCGTGTGGCGGACGGAAGAGATCGGAATGGATAATTTCGTCTACCTTTCTGGCGTTTGCGAGGTAATCCGGATTAGAATATTCAAATCCACGGATGTGGTTGAAGGTATGGTTACCGATGCGGTGTCCGTGTTCTACCACCATCCGGTATTCATCCGGGTGCTTGCGTATATTGTCGCCTACCATAAAGAAGGTAGCTTTAATATGATGCTTTTCCAATACTTCCAGTACCCAGGGAGTTACTTCAGGGATGGGACCGTCGTCAAAAGTCAGATAGACTGCCCGTTCATTCGGATCCATCCGGAAGATAGCTTGTGGATACAACGCCCGGAAAAGCCAAGGTGGTTGTTCTATAAACATGAGAGTCTGTGTTAAACAAGTATTAAGTAATAAGTATTAAGTATTATCCATGCGGAAAACATGTCGGAAGCCTATGGTAATACTTAATACCTGATACTTAATACTTACTATTTATTTCCCTTTCATTCTTGTCACGTACTCGTTATAAAGTTGGTCGAGTTGCGTGGAGTAATGTTTCGCGAGTTCTTCTGATTTGTATTTTTCCATTAAGCGGACTTCGGCGTCAAGCAAGCTGGCGTTGTACACGAAGTTTTCGCCGGCGATGGCAAGCTGGTTATCGTTCAGGCTAAGATACCAGATCATGTATTCGAGCGATTTGTTGGCAAGCTCGTCGATGATCTTGTTGGCTTTCTCGTTCTGTCCCAGTTGGTAATAAGATTCTGCCATTTGGAAGGCGCCGTTTGCCCAGTCGTACGGTACGTTGTATGACGGAATCATCTTTTCGGCGTAGTCGAGTGCGGCGAGTGCCTTATCCTTCTTGCCTTCTTTGATAAGCTGGCCTACGAGTTGCGTGAAGATACGGCGGTGCGTGTAGCACATACGCATCACGTTCTCGTCGATATAGATACCCGGTTTGTCGATACCGCCGAACTTGAACTTGTTCATCAGATTGTCGTACATCTTTTCGCTGTCAATCTTGCTGTCCAGTTTGTCTGTATCAAACGGAGTGAAACGGTAGGCAAGACCTTCCTGCATAAAGTGGTTACCCATACCCAGATGGTTTTCGCTTCCTACGGTGATTGCCATATAGATAGGACGTTCCCAGTTGGCATTGGCCAGCATTTCGAGCATCATCAGTTCACTCTTGTAGAGGGCGCGTTTCGGGTTGCCGTTGGCGTCTCTAAGGGTGATTGTCATGTATTCGGGGATAGAGTCGCCCAGAGCTTCCGGTATCTTCATGCCGGAGCGGCGTACGGCTTCTTTGTCCACCTTCATTACGATGCTGTCCGTAGGGATAAGCGGCAGTTGGATATCTTTTCCAGTCTTTTTGAGAAGCTCTTTCAACTGGTCGTTCTTACCGAGCATCCAACGGTTGATGATTTCCTTCAATTCGTATGGATTCTCACCAAAAATGGAGTGAACGAGTGATAATATGGTAGTGTCTCCCTGTGCAGCCAGTTCGTTTGCCTGTTTGAAATAGCTGTCGATGAAGGCCTTCATTTCCGTACGGATAGGGATATATTCATTTTGTCCTTCCACATATTCCACACGGTCCCAAGTGATAGGAAGCGACGGGGAATCGTAGGCCGGACGTTTCATTTGGTCGATATACCAGTCTGTTTGCAAGTAACTTAGGTTACAGGTGCGAGCATCTGTACGGAAGCCTTCTGTTTCCTGGTTGTACCACAATGGGAAAGTATCATTATCACCATTGGTATAGATAATCGGATTTCCTTTTTCCTGTAAGGTCATCAGGTAGTTCTGTCCGAAGTCGCGGGCAACGAAGCGTCCGCTACGGTCGTGGTCATCCCAAGTCTGTCCCGCCATTTGGATAGGGACGAACAAACAGAGCACTGAAGCCAATACGGCTGCC
>OBWH01000484.1_pt1 | contig 8567 bp, 7 predicted proteins | sample 1476391 | NCBI WGS metagenome assembly OBWH01 (sample SAMEA2580086, study PRJEB22360) | human gut metagenome | biome: human gut; feature: human-associated habitat; material: faeces | place: Denmark | collected 2008/2010
ACCGTATGAAATGCAAGAAGAGAATATTTCGGCTTTCTGTGAAAACGTTATGAACAAAATACGCGGCAAAGTACAGGAAAATGTATCCCTCATTGTCAATGCTCCCAAACTGAACATAAAGATTAATCCGGAACACCTGGAACGCATCTTACTGCATTTGCTTGAAAACGCGGCCGAATACACCCCCGCCGGCGGAAAAATAGGGCTGGACTTCAAAAAACGCGGCGCCCATACACATCAGTTCATCATAAGCGATACAGGCTGCGGCATCGCCGAAGAACAGCGCGAAAACATATTCAAGCCTTTCACCGAAGTAAAAGACCTGACGCAGGGCGATGGTCTGGGATTACCCATCTGCGCGCTGATTGCCGCCAAAATGGATGGCAGCCTTGCATTGGACAATAGCTATGCGAAAGGCACACGGTTTGTATTGGAGCTACACACTTAAAAAAATGAGAATTAAAAAATTGAGAGTTGAAAATGAGTGCCGCCATTGTGCTACACGGTAATTTTCAACTCTCAGTTATCTTTAACTATCTCAACGCTTCCACTTCTTCCGGTGTCAGCGGAATCTTTTTGCCTAAACGGCGTGCACCGGTTTCCGTTATCAGATAGTCTTCTTCATTGCGGATACCTCCGAAGTTGCGGTATTCTTCCACTTTATCATAATTGATGAAGTCTTTAAACTTCTTCTCTCCTTTCCAAAGGTCTATCAGTTCGGGGATAAAGTAAATGCCCGGCTCAACGGTATGTACAAAACCCGGTTCCAGAGGAATGGCAAGACGCTGGCTCTTACGACCGAACTGCGTACTCTTAGGCTGACCGTTGTAACCGACCCAAATCTCGCCGAGGTTTTCCATATCATGCACATCCAGCCCCATCATATGCCCCAATCCATGAGGGTAGAACAAGGCATGTGCGCCTTCGCGTACAGCATCTTCGGCATTGCCTTTCATCAAACCGAGTTCTTTCATGCCCTCTACCATTACGCGGGCGGAAAGGTCGTAAACATCCATATAAGGAATACCCGGACGAAGCGCTTTGACAGCCTCCAGATGCATTGCATTCTGAATTTCATAAACAGCCCGCTGACGAGGGGTAAACGTTTTATCGGCAGGAACGGTAGAGGACATATCGCCCGCATAACCCGACTCTACTTCCGCACCGGCATCAATCAGGAATAAATCTCCCGGCTTCACCTTATTGCCATGATAATGATTGTGCAAAGTCTGTCCGTTGACGGTGGCAATCGTTGCAAAAGAAAGCTCGCAATTATTGGATTCGGCCACCCGATTCATTTCTGCTACGACTTCGTATTCGTACATACCCGGACGAAGTACTTTCATAGCTGTAATGTGCATATCAGCCGTCACATTACATGCCTTTTCTATCTCTTCTACTTCTTCGGCAGACTTATAACTGCGTTGTGCCACAATTGCACGGATAAATGGAACAGAACCTTCCTGGCGTGCAGGCGGAATGCCCAACCACTCCATCAGTTTCAATTTATGCTCCGCCCTGTAGGGAGGCAGGTAATGCACTGTCTGTCCCTTGCGCACTGCTTTATGCAGATAGTTCATGATTTCGGCAGAAGGCATTACTTCCGTTATGCCCACACGCCCGCTTTTCTCTTTCAGGGTAGGCTGCGTTCCCATCCATACGATATGGTCAATCGTAAGTTCATCGCCAAATATAATCTCCTTGTCCTCATCAATATCGATAATCGCCGACAAACCGGCAAACGACAAACCGAAATAATACAAGAAGGTAGAATCCTGACGATAACGGAAAGTATTGTCCTCATAATGCAGTCCTTGTTCGTCATTACCCAAGAACAGCAACACTCCTGAGCCTATATTTTTCTTCAACAGGGCCCGACGCTGTATATACGTTTCTTTAGCAAACATAATGTTCATAGTTTTAGTTGTTATACCACAAAGATAAAGAGAATATTTGAAAGGATAAGGAAAATCAGGAAATACTGACTTACAACCCAACAAGAAAAAACAACCGAACCGCAGCTTTCTTGTTAAATATAACAGAAGAAGATTTTTCGTTCCCGAACTATTCACTATTTTTGCAAAAAGTGCGAAGATAAAACTTATCTTTGCAGCGGACAAATAATGTAAATTATGGCACAAGGCTCCCGACAGATACAAACCCAAGCGCAGCAGCAGATACAGACGCTGTCACCACAACAGATTCTGGTAGTAAAGCTGTTGGAACTTCCGGCAATAGAGCTGGAAGACCGCGTACGTGCCGAACTTCTGGAAAATCCGGCACTGGAAGAGGGAAAAGATGATACATCCGGCGATGAATATTCCAATACCCCCGATGCAGACTCCAATGCAGAAGATGGTGGAGATACCGATTACGATTCTCTGAGCGACTATCTCAACGAGGATGACATACCCGACTATAAATTACAGGAAAACAACCACAGCAAGGGAGAACAAGCCGAAGAGATACCTTTCTCCGATACGACTTCCTTCTATGAAACCCTGAAAGAACAGCTGGGTGAGCGCAACCTTACCGAACACCAGCGTGAATTGGCCGAATATCTCATCGGCTCATTGGACGACGACGGGCTGCTGCGCAAATCACTGGACAGCATCAGCGATGAGCTTGCCATTTATGCCGGCACTACCGGAGAACTGGAAGAAGCATTGAGAATCATTCAGGATTTCGACCCTGCCGGATTGGGAGCCCGCAACTTGCAGGAATGCCTTCTCATCCAGATACGGCGCAAGATAGAACAGCAGCACTTCACTCCCAATCCGATTCTTTATATTGAAGAAGCAATCATTTCCGAATGCTACGAGGATTTCACCCGTAAGCATTGGGACAAAATACAACAGAAACTCGGGCTGGAAGAAGATGCTTTCCAGCAAGCCATAAAAGAAATCTGCAAACTGAATCCGCGTCCGGGAGCGTCTTTGGGTGAAGCTATCGGCAAGAACCTGCAACAAATCGTACCCGATTTTATTGTGGATACCTATGACGACGGCACTATCAACCTGTCGCTCAACAACCGGAATGTTCCCGAACTGCGCATGAGCCGCGATTTCACCGAAATGGTAGAGGAACACACCAAGAACAAGGCAAACCAGTCCAAGGAATCCAAAGAGGCCATGATGTTCCTGAAACAGAAAATGGATGCAGCTCAGGGATTTATCGATGCCGTCAAGCAACGGCAGAATACCCTGATGACTACCATGCAGGCCATCATCGACCTGCAACGCCCTTTCTTTCTCGACGGTGACGAGTCATTGCTTCGCCCTATGATATTGAAAGACGTTGCCGAGCGCACAGGACTCGACATCTCAACCATCTCCCGCGTCAGCAACAGCAAATATGTACAAACCAACTACGGCATCTACCCGCTGAAGTTCTTCTTTAACGATGGATATGTTACGGAAGACGGCGAAGAAATGTCAGTCCGGGAGATACGGAAAATACTCAAGGAATGCATCGACAACGAGGACAGGAAGAAACCCTATACCGATGACGAACTGACCGAGATATTGAAAAAGAAAGGATACCCCATTGCCCGCCGCACCGTAGCCAAATACCGCCAGCAATTAAACATTCCGGTAGCAAGGCTGAGAAAATAGAAACGGCACAAGGCAATCCAAACGGTAGAGTGATAATGCAAAAATAAAAAAATGGCAATAGAACAACATATTATAGCAGATAAAAACCTTATCAGGACAGCCAGGGTAATTTCGATGATATTTACACCATTCTCCATACCTTTCATGGCATTTCTGATTCTGTTCGTATTCTCATACCTGCGAATCATGCCCCTGCAATACAAGTTGATTGTATTGGGCGTGGTATATTGTTTTACAATCCTTATGCCCACACTGACCATTTTCCTCTTTCGCAAAATCAACGGATTCACTCCTGAGGATTTAACGGAACGGAAACGGAGATATGTGCCTTTCATCCTGACTATCACTTCCTATGTGTTCTGCCTGCTCATGATGCACCGGCTGAACATTCCCTGGTATATGACAGGAATTATCTTTGCCTCTCTTATCGTGATGATTATCTGTGTCATTGTCAACCTGAAATGGAAGCTCAGCGAACACATGGCGGGAGCCGGTGCCATAATAGGTGGGCTGGTTGCTTTCAGTGCCCTGTTCGGATACAATCCGGTGGGCTGGCTGTGTATATTCATTCTCGTAGCAGGTGTATTGGGCACGGCACGGATTATCCTGCAACACCATACGCTCGGTGAGGTAATGGGCGGATTTGCCGTAGGACTGATTTGTACCTTGCTGGTACTTCATCCGCTCAGCAAACTGTTATTCCGTCTATTCAGCATATTCTTATTTTAAATATCAAATATTAACTCTTAAAACTAACGATTATGAATTTTCCTAATGATGTAAAGTACACGAAAGAACATGAATGGATTCGTCTCGAAGGAGATGTAGCTTATGTAGGAATTACCGATTACGCCCAAGAACAATTGGGAGATATCGTATTTGTCGACATCCAAACCGTAGGCGAAACATTGGCAGCCGATGAAGTATTCGGCACCATCGAAGTAGTAAAAACCATTTCCGACCTTTTCCTGCCCGTTGCCGGAGAAGTGCTGGAACAAAACGAAGCATTGGAAGAGCAGCCCGAACTGGTTAACAAAGACCCGTATGGCGAAGGCTGGCTCATCAAAATCAAACCCGCTGCCGATGCAGATTTCGGCAGACTGCTGGATGCAGAAGCATACAAAGCACTGATTAATAATTAGCGTTTAGTGATTAGTGTTTAGTAATTAGGAGTAATGATTAGCAGTAATAATTAGCAGTAATAATTTGTTTTAAAATCTTTTCTCATCAATCCCCTAATCACTAAACACTAATCACTAAACGCTAATCACTAACCACTAATTTAAATAATATGTCTCCAATTGTTAGTATCATCATGGGCAGTACTTCCGACCTTCCTGTCATGGAAAAGGCCGCACAGTTGCTCAACGATTTGCATGTACCGTTCGAAATGAACGCCCTCTCCGCCCACCGTACTCCGGAAGCAGTAGAAGAATTTGCCAAAGGGGCACGTAAACGCGGAATTAAAGTTATTATCGCGGCAGCCCTGCCCGGCGTTATTGCAGCCAATACCACACTGCCTGTAATCGGCGTGCCCATAAAAGGCTCCGTACTCGATGGAGTGGATGCGCTTTATTCCATCATTCAGATGCCTCCGGGCATCCCTGTGGCCACCGTAGCCATCAACGGAGCAATGAACGCAGCTATTCTTGCCGTACAAATGCTTGCATTGAGCGACAAGGAACTGGCAGAAGCCTTTACTGCTTATAAAGAAGGTCTGAAAAAGAAAATCGTGAAAGCAAACGAAGACCTGAAAGAAGTTAAATACGAGTATAAAACAAACTGAAAGAAGTGATTGATAATCACTGACCATTAATCACTAATAACGTGGATATATTCAATTATTCCCGACGGGAAACATCAGAAGTGAATATCGGAGCCACCCCTATGGGCGGCTCCAATCCTATCCGCATACAAAGTATGACCAACACTTCCACGCAAGATACCGATGCGTGTGTAGCACAGGCCAAACGTATTGTGGATGCCGGTGGAGAATACGTACGTCTTACCACTCAAGGTGTCAAAGAAGCAGAAAACCTGATGAATATCAACGCAGCCTTACGTCAGGACGGCTACATGACCCCATTGGTGGCCGATGTGCATTTCAACCCGAAAGCAGCAGATGTGGCAGCGCAGTATGCGGAAAAAGTCCGTATCAACCCGGGCAACTACGTAGACTCCGCACGTACTTTCAAGCATCTGGAGTATACCGATGAAGAATATGCACAGGAACTCCGGAAGATACGCGACCGTTTCGTCCCGTTTCTGAATATCTGCAAGGCCAATCACACGGCTATCCGTATCGGTGTGAACCACGGCTCGTTATCCGACCGTATCATGTCACGCTACGGAGACACTCCCGAAGGCATGGTAGAATCGTGCATGGAGTTTCTGAGAATCTGCGTTGCGGAGCAATTCATGGACGTAGTCATTTCCATCAAAGCATCCAATACGGTAATCATGGTGAAAACCGTACGTTTGCTTGCCCACATCATGGAGAAAGAAGGTATGCACTTCCCCTTGCACCTCGGTGTGACGGAAGCCGGTGACGGTGAGGACGGACGCATCAAATCGGCCTTAGGTATAGGTGCTTTGCTGGCAGACGGGTTGGGCGATACCATCCGCGTATCTTTAAGTGAAGCTCCCGAAGCAGAAATTCCTGTTGCCCGGAAATTGGCGGACTATATTGTACAACGCCGTAACCACCCTTACATACCGGGTGCTGTAGCTCCCGAATTCCAGTATTTGTCTCCTGAACGCAGAGCCACGACAGCCGTGCGCAATATAGGCGGAGAAAACCTTCCCGTTGTCGTTGCCGCACGTTTGGACGGCAATATGGATTTCAATCCGCAGTTTATGCCCGACTATGTATACGTGGGCCGTCAACTGCCCGAATCTCCCACCGAAGGCATACAATACATTATCGATGCCGACCTTTGGGAAGGACAAGCCAACACATGGCCTGCATTTAAAGGCGAACAGCTGCCGTTTATCAGCGGATGCAGCGCATCACTGAAATTTCTGTTTATCACCTATATGGGATTGAACGACGAAGTAATTGCCGGACTGAAATACCACCCGGAAGTGGTACTTGTCGCACAAAGCAACCATCCCAACAGACAGGGTGAATACCGTGCTTTGGCGCACCAACTGATGAATGAAGGATTAAAGAATCCACTTGTCTTCTTCCAGCATTACGCTGAGACTGAAACTGAAAATCTGCAAATCAAATCGGCTGCTGATATGGGAGCACTCATCATCGACGGGCTCTGCGACGGTATTTTCCTTTTCAACCAAACCGGCAAGGAAAGCGATAAGGCAATAGACGACAAGGTTATAGACACCACGGCTTTTGGTATCCTGCAGGCAGGACGCATCCGTACCAGCAAAACCGAATACATATCCTGTCCGGGGTGCGGCCGTACGCTCTACGACCTCGAAAGCACCATTGCCCGCATCAAGCAAGCTACATCACACCTGAAAGGACTCAAAATCGGAATCATGGGTTGCATAGTCAACGGTCCCGGTGAAATGGCCGATGCCGATTACGGATATGTAGGTGCAGGACGGGGCAAAATCAGCCTATATAAGAAAAAGGAGTGTATCGAAAAGAATATCCCCGAAGAGGAAGCCGTAGAAAAGCTGATTGAACTTATCAGAAAGAACGGAGATTATACCGAGCGGTAGGTTTCTTATTCTTCACCACAAAAAAAGCGCAGAGCCTCACAGAGTTTTCTTTTGTTCCGGATGCGGGTAATGCTTACCGGATTCCCAAAAGCTGTGAGACCCTGTGTTTTTTTGTGATGAATCCTAATATCTGAAACTCAAAAATACACGGAAGGATTTTGACTTCATCTTCCACTTGTCACTTTCAATTACATCCTCAAAGTCCGGAGCATCATAATCCATACCTTCCTCATCAAAAGAAAGTCCGTTATAAGTAGCTTTCTTCGCCCAACGATGCTCTATACCGACCGAAATTGCTTTATAGGCAACAGAAGCACCAAACGCAAAATTGGAAACATATCCGTGTCCGAAGCTGTCATCGATGACCACCATAGAATAAGTAGGCACATAATGGAAATAGGCAGCCACTTTCAAATCGCCTACCGGATTGACTGTGACGGAGGGACCTACGTGCATAGACGCATCTATCTGATGAATACCCAAATCAAAATCTTCCTCGTAATAGTCTTCATAATCACTGCTGTAATCATTATAAGCACGTGTGTACGAACCTCCTTCCGCAAAGACGTCCGGTTCGGAATACTTGGCATACGAAAGTTCAAACCATGTTGCGTCAATACCGAACTTAATCATATTCAGCAACGGCTTCTTATGCAGGTAATACGTTTTTCCGAAAGTCAGAGAAACACCGAAATCACTTTTCCATTCCGCTTCGGCATCTACTTTATCCGTCAACGTTTGGTTTGTAATATAACCGATATTAAAATACTTGGCTCTTTTTTTCCATATTCTCTCATTTCGTGCCGCATCTTCGGTTTTCTGTACTCTGTCGGAGAGTTCATTTACCACTTGCAATAAAGAATCCTCTCTTTGAGAAGATTGGACTTCGGAATCAGCTTCTTGAGCAAAAATACTTTGTCCTGTCAAAATCACGGTTGACAGCACCAACCAAAACAGTTTTTTCATCATAATTTGTCTGTGTTTTGCTTATGGCTCCTTCGTTCAGCATACCAGTAATTTTAGGAAAGCGCAGGAGCACTAAAGGGAACTCCCCTTAACGCTTATTTCGTTCTATTTTTACAAAAATAGAGGATTACACACATACGCACAACGGGACAAAAACGAGATAGAAACTAAAAAGAAGGTGTGTCGTAATGCACGATGCACCTTCTTTCTTGTTTATCACCGATATAAATCGGTTTATTTTCTTCAAGCTGCGATAATTCGAAGATTTCTTTGATTTATGTGTCTCCAGCATCTAAATAA
>OBWH01000486.1_pt1 | contig 8549 bp, 10 predicted proteins | sample 1476391 | NCBI WGS metagenome assembly OBWH01 (sample SAMEA2580086, study PRJEB22360) | human gut metagenome | biome: human gut; feature: human-associated habitat; material: faeces | place: Denmark | collected 2008/2010
AAAGTAAATTTGTAGCCTCCATTAGGGTTGTTGGCAAAATAGCGTGTGTTTACACCATTGGATATGACGAATAATTGTATATAATCAAATAATCCATGAAATGAGGTTTTATGATAGCGTTGAATTTGGTTATATGCTTCTTTTAATTCAACTCCTCGTTTCTTTAATTCTATCTGAACTAATGGTAGTCCATTTATTAAGATGGTTACATCGTAGCGACATTTTTTTCTCCCTTCTACTGTAATTTGATTGGATACCTGAAATTCATTTTGGCACCATTTATTTTTATTCAAGAATTCTACCCAAATACGTTCCCCGTCTTCTGTTTCTAATGGGTATAGGTCACGCAGCTTTTTAGCTTTCTCAAAACGTGTTCCTCCTTCCAAATAAATACAGATCTTTTCAAATTCTTTATCAGTGAAATGTTTTCTCTTATGTAGGGAGAGTTCTCTTTTATTGTGTTTCTCAAGTTGCTTTTTAAAATTGGCGTACAGATTGTCTTCTTCCTTGATAGAAATATATTCATAGTTCATTTCCATTAAGGTTTTTATTAATCCGTTTTCTAATACTTGTTCACTTTGGGTAACCATATGTTGTCGTATTTTTAATCCATAATCTAATAGATTAAGGATAAGGGAGCTTAAAATTGAATCTTTTCAATGAGGAAAAAGAAAAGATGATTTTAATATCTTACTTTTCTATCAAATTATGTTGTAAAGTATTGATTTTATTGTTATCAGTTCGTGTGTTATTGTAAAACTGATATTCTATAGGTCTTTATTCTGTTAGTCTCATAAGCAACTATCAATTCTAGCAAAATGCTAGAATTGATAGTTGCTTATGAATGCGTTTTTATTCTACACTTGTAGTTGATACACTGAAATTCTCTACTAATGTACTACCTTTCGTTATATATTCCTTTTCTAAGCGGTTAACCTCTTTGTTGTCTATATAGGCAATAACAGAAATTTTTAGTTTTTTGCCTGCTTGTTCTGATGTACTTATTACTGATCCTGCACAAGTCATCATGGAACCTTCTTTACCTGTCTGGCAGCTTATCTTATTTTCTGTCACTTTATTTACCAAATATGAATCACCTAAATATTCGCCATTTTCATTGTATAATTTTGCAACTCCGCTGGTGTTGGCTGCTCCGAATGCGATATTTAGATCAAAATCGTCTGTATTTCCCGACTGCTCTATAACAATTTTGTGTACTCCTGTTGTGTTTTTATTATCGTCATCGTTTCCACAGCTAACTAGGATGACTCCTAAAAATAGGGCAATTATGCCTAATAATGATAATATTCGCTTCTTCATGTTTTTTTGTTTATTATTACTTAATTATTTTTTCTTCCTGTGCTTCAAAGGACAAAGATACGTATTTATTTTTGAAAACAGAGACTTGTAAGGATATTTTTTTTATTCTGATTTTTGGATTTAAGAGATGGGGTGTTGGGGTCCGGTTTGTCCGGATCAGTCAGCCAAAGGACATTTTCTTCTTTATAAGTATACGTACTAGGAACATTTCGGAATACTATCTTATAGCTGCTATCATAATTCTGGCAGCTTTCTATTTCGGGAGTCTTGATTTGACCTTTTATAATAATCAGATTTTCGGAAGTATCTATCATAGGCTTGTGTGTAAATATAATAAGTCGTGCAGCTGTTTTTATTTATTATTTGGGATATAAAAGTAAGAATATTTTCCAGAATATCAAAGCTGAAGTAGAAAAAACAGTGAATGACTTTATTCAGCTTTGTATTGTTATAAATATAGAGTGAGATTCGGTTTGGGAGTATTGAACGTGATAAAAGAGATTTGTTTTGCCAATGAAATCATTATCTTTGCAAGGTATATATTAATGAACGAGGAGGATATTATGCTTGCATACACATATATTGAACACGGAAAGTTTGAATTGCAGGAGAAAGCGATACCGGAAATGAAGGATTCACGGGATGCAATCGTGCGTGTAACACTTGGTAGCATCTGCACCAGTGATCTTCATATTAAACATGGCAGTGTGCCGCGTGCTGTGCCCGGAATAACTGTCGGGCATGAGATGGTAGGTGTGGTAGAACAAGTAGGGGCTGATGTCACTTCGGTGAAGCCTGGTGACAGGGTGACTGTGAATGTCGAAACTTTCTGCGGTGAGTGTTTTTTCTGTAAGCATGGATATGTGAATAACTGTATTGCGGCTGGGCTTTAGGTTGTCGAATTGATGGTGGTCAGGCGGAATATGTCAGAGTTCCTTATGCGGATCAGGGTTTGAGCCGTATTCCTGATACTGTGAGTGATGAGCAAGCCTTGTTTGTCGGTGATGTACTTGCAACAGGTTTTTGGGCAGCACGCATCTCGGAAATTACCGAGAAAGACACTGTTCTTATCATCGGTGCCGGACCTACCGGAGTTTGTACTTTGCTATGTGCAATGTTGAAGCACCCTAAGCGTATCATTGTCTGCGAAAAGTCTCCTGAAAGAATTCGGTTTGTCCACGAGCATTATCCTGATGTGTTAGTAACGGAGCCTGAAAATTGCAAGGATTTTGTGATTCAAAACAGTGACCATGGTGGCGCAGATGTTGTTTTGGAAGTAGCGGGGAGTGATGATTCTTTCCATTTAGCATGGGCTTGTGCTCGTCCTAATGCTGTTGTCACCATAGTAGCCCTTTATGAACAGCCGCAGCTTCTTCCTTTACCTGATATGTATGGCAAGAATCTGATTTTTAAAACAGGGGGAGTGGATGGTTGTGACTGTGCCGAGATTCTCAAACTGATTGAGGAAGGGAAAATTGATACTACTTCTCTTATTACACATCGATTTCCGTTGAATGAGATTGAGGAGGCTTATCGTGTCTTTGAAAACAAGCTGGATGGGGTTATTAAAGTAGCTATATCAGGAAATAAATGAAAATTAAATAGAAATCACATATGAAGAATATACTGATAGTGAGCAATAGTGATACGTGTCGTAGTCGTATGGCGCAAGAGATTTTAAACTCGTTCGGTAGAGGTATGAAGATTAGTACTGCCGGTGTTTTGGTTGGAAATTCTGTCCCTGATGTTGTTTGCCAGGTGATGGAACAGAATGGGTATGACTTTTCACGTAGAAAGCCTTGTGATGTTGCGACGTATGCCCAACAGACATGGGATTACGTCATTACTCTTTGCCCAGAAGCGGAGGAAGTGCAAAAGGAAATGCAGGGTGTAGTGAGAAAATATGTTTCTTTTAATTTTGCAGATCCTTTTCGGGGAGGTATTCATGCCGATGATGAACAGGAAGAACGGGTGGTGGCACTATATGACGCTATGCATAAAGAACTGTATGAGTTTTTTCGGAGTGAATTGATGGAAAAGTTGTTACCTCGCTGTTCCTGTGGCGCAAATACGTATTGTAGGTGTGAGTAGGAATATAAGTAAAATCATATATGTACATCATCCGGTGATGGTGGCAGATCTGTGTCATTTTGAACGCGAAGTTGCCAGAAAGCAATAGCGGATGCGGTGGCTACATTGAGAGAATCGACACCGTTTGCCATAGGAATGCGGACTACATAGTCCGCCTCATTGATTGTTTCGTTTTGAAGACCATCCCCCTCTGTTCCCATTACGATGGCTAACTTGGGTTCGGTTGCTAAGATAGGATTATCGATAGAGATTGATTTCTCCGTGAGTGCCATAGCGACTGTACGGAAACCCTGTTTACGCAACTCATTGGGAGAACCGTCCAACCAAGTCCATGGTATCAGGAAGACAGAACCCATCGAAACCCTGACTGCACGTCGGTTTAACGGATCACAAGAATTGCGTGTTAATAATATAGCATCTATTCCCAAGGCGGCTGCGGAACGGAAGATGGCTCCGATATTAGTAGCGTCTACCACGCCCTCAATGACTACGATCCGTCGAGCTTTCCGACACATCTCCTCTGCACTTGGTAGTGCCCGACGACGCATGGCACAGAGGACACCGCGCGTCAGTGTATATCCGGTCAATGTGGCAAGTAACTTTCTTTCACCGGTATAGACAGGTATATCACCACAACGTTCAATGATGCCAGCCGCATCACCAGTGATATGCTTCTGTTCACACAAGAGGGCTAAAGGCTCATAACCAGCATTCAGAGCTACATGGATAACTTTGGGGCTTTCTGCAATAAACAAACCTTTATCAGGCTCGATACGATTCCGTAATTGAGCTTCGGTGAGGGTACTGAATATTTCTACTCCGGAGTCTGTTAAGGATGATATTTCTATAATGGGCATAGTGATTTCTTTAAACGATCTATTTTATTGCAGCAATGATAGTATGCGCTTCTTACTTACCGATGCAAAAATGTTGAAAGATATTTTGAAGCACCATATCATTCGTAACCTCCCCCGCTATGTCCGAAATAAAGAAGATACACTCTCGTATGTCTTGCGAAAGAAAATCCCCGGAAATCTGCGAATCAAGTCCGTTTTGTACTCTATGAATAGCTTCCAAAGCTTTGTTTAAAGCTTCGTAATGTCTTACGTTTGTCACAATAATATCATTCTGTGTCACTGTAGGCAAGTGTGCAGCATCAATAAGCATTTTTTGTAGCTCACTTGTATTCTTCCGTTGTTTGGCCGAGATGAAAATAGATTCCGTAGATTCTTTGGGGAAGTCTTTTAATAAAGATAATACATTCTCTTTCTGTTTATCTTCAATCAAATCAGTCTTATTGAATACAACAATCAAATGTTTTCCTTCACAACGTGGAATTATTTTCTCCGATAACTGTTCAATTTGAGAAGCGGCATTCACAGCATCTACCATCCAAAGAACAATCTCCGCCTGATCCAACTTCTGAAAAGTACGTTCAATACCCAAACTTTCAATCGTGTCATTGGTTTCCCGGATTCCGGCGGTATCAATGAACCGGAAAGTGATTCCTCCGATATTGACAGTATCTTCGATTACATCACGTGTTGTCCCGTGAATATCACTGACAATGGCTTTATCCTCATTCAATAATACATTCAGTAAAGTCGATTTTCCGGCATTTGTTTCACCGATGATAGCTACGGGAACACCATTCTTAATGGCGTTGCCGACACTAAATGAATGAGCCAACCGCGAAATGACCTGTTCAATTTCATCTGCCAGTTTCCTTAATGCCGAACGATCGGCAAATTCCACATCCTCTTCGCTGAAATCCAACTCCAATTCAATCATGGAAGTGAAATTCAACAACTTGTTGCGTAGATCTGTCAGCTCTTTACTGAATCCACCCCGCATCTGGCTCATTGCCAATCGGTGAGTGGCAGCAGATGAAGAAGCAATCAAGTCCGCCACAGCTTCTGCCTGACTTAAATCCATCTTTCCATTGAGGAAAGCACGTTGTGTATATTCTCCCGGCTGGGCCATGCGGCAACCGTTTTTAATAAGCAACTGCATCACCTGTTGAAGAATATAAGTGGAACCATGACACGTGATTTCCGTGCTGTCTTCTCCCGTATATGAATGAGGAGCACGGAAAAGGCTGACGAGCACTTCATCAATCATCTCGTCTTCGTCATAAATACGCCCGAATGTCAAAGTATATGGTTTTTGTTCGCTCAATAATTTGCCAGCTTTGGCTGGCTTGAAGATGCTGCCGGTAATAGAAATAGCTTCCGGACCGGAAACGCGGATGCTTCCGATAGCACCGCCTTGAGCGGTAGCGATGGCACAGATAGTATCTTGAATCATTGTTTTTTCTTTTTGGATGAGCAAAGATAATTGTTTCTAAGTAAAAAACAGAAAATTGAGCACAACTTGTGCTTTATTTGTTTATATTTGCTGCCGTGCAGTGGTACACCAAACAAAATAAAACAATAATGCTTATGGAACCAGCGATTAATTTATATTCTTCCAATGAAAAGAGTGAACTCATACGGGAGAACTCACAAGAAATACTTTCTGTCCTTGCAGCTCATCAAATAGCTTTGTGGGAATATGATATCATTACGGGCAAATGCTCCTTTTCAAACGATTATTTTTTTACACTGGGATTAAAGGATGCCGGGATCATTTTTGAAGATATAGATGATTTCTATCGGTTTATTCATCCGGAAGATATTGAATTCTATAAACAAGCCTTTGCAGAAATGCTTTCATCAGACTCTAAGACCTCACAAATTAGAGTTCGTTGTATAAGTGAACAAGGGAAAGTAATTTGGCTGGAAGATCATTTTCTGTCTTACAAAGAGAGTTGCGAAAGTCATCCGGGTAAACTGCTGGCATATACGGTGAACGTCACTTCACAATGCGAAAAGGAGCAACATATCAAATATCTGGAAGAGTATAATCGCAAAATAATTGAAGCATTGCCGGAATTCATTTTTATTTTTGATGATAATTTCTTTATTACCGATGTCCTGATGGCACCGGGAACGATATTGCTTCACCCTGTGGAAGTGCTACGCGGAGCAGATGGACGATCTATTTATTCACCGGAGGTTAGCGACTTGTTTATTTGTAACATTAGGGAATGTTTGCGTGATGGTAAGTTGAAGGAAATAGAATATCCGCTTGAAGTGGATGGAAGTCTGCATTATTTTCAGGCACGTATCGCCCCCTTTGAAGGAAACAGGGTACTTGCCTTGATACATGACATCGGAGACCGGATTCAGCGTTCGCAGGAATTGATCGAAGCTAAACGTCGTGCGGAAGATGCTGATAAAATGAAGTCGGTCTTTTTAGCTAATATGAGCCATGAAATTCGTACTCCGTTGAATGCTATTGTTGGTTTTTCGGAGATTATCGCAGTGACAGAAAGTGAAGAAGAGAAAATGGAGTATCTGGAAATTATTCAGAAAAACAGTAACTTGTTATTACAGTTAATCAATGATATTTTAGACCTTTCCCGTATTGAATCCGGCAAATCGGAAATGCATTTCCAGCAGGTTGAGATTGCAGGACTAGTGGAAGAAGTGGAAAAAGTGCACCAGCTGAAGATGAAGTCGAATGTAGAATTGAAAGTGATTCGTCCCGAAGGAGAATACTGGACTTCTACTGATCGTAACCGTGTGATGCAGGTATTGTTCAATTTCTTGTCGAACGCGATTAAAAATACGGAAAAGGGAAGTATAACTTTAGGCTTGAAACATGAAGGACCCTGGCTGAAACTGTATGTCAGCGATACGGGTTGCGGTATATCCAAAGAGAAACTCCCTCAAATTTTCACCCGGTTTGAGAAACTGAATGATTTTGTGCAAGGCACCGGATTAGGGCTTTCAATTTGTAAAAGCATTGTAGAACGACTGGGCGGCCGTATCGAGGTAACTTCAGAATTGGGGCAGGGGAGTACGTTTGCACTCTATTTGCCTTATCAGGAAGTACCGAAAGAAGTTGCTGAAAGAAGCCTCTCACATAAGAAGAACGTCGATGAGGATAAACGTAAAAAGATATTGGTGGTAGAAGACATTGAGTCGAACTTTGTCCAACTTAATATTCTTCTGAATAAGGAATATATTATTTCATGGGTACGCAACGGACAGGAAGCCATCAATAGTTTTATCCGCGAAAAGCCGGATTTGATTCTGATGGATATTCGTATGCCGATCATGGACGGTATTCAAGCCACTGAAAAGATCCGTACTATTTCTCTGACTGTGCCTATTATTGCAGTGACCGCGTATGCTTTCTATACTGAACAGCAACAGGCTATTCAGGCAGGATGCAACGCTGTTATCTCAAAGCCCTATTCTTTGGAAAGGTTGAAAGAGACAATAGAATCTTATATCGGATAATTAATTTTCTAAAAGAGAACTAACATTCTGAATGTTGTAGTGTTATTTATTATATAGTAGTAACATTATAATATATTAGAATATGGAGAAAGTAAAAAAGATAGTCCTTATCGGGGCAAGCGGCTTTGTGGGATCTGCCCTTCTGAATGAAGCATTGAATCGTGATCTCGAGGTTACGGCAGTAGTTCGTCATCCGGAAAAGATAAAGATAGAGAATGAAAATCTGAAAGTGGTGAAAGCCGATGTCTCCGCGCTTGATGAAGTGACTGCCGTTTGTAAAGGCTCTTCCGATCTTGTAAAGGTGCAGATGCGGTTATTAGTGCATTCAATCCGGGATGGAATAATCCTGATATATACGATGAAACAATCAAAGTTTATCTGACCATTATTGATGGAGTGAAGAAAGCGGGTGTTAATCGCTTTTTGATGGTGGGCGGTGCCGGTTCTTTGTTTATCGCTCCGGGCTTGCGTCTGATGGATTCCGGTGAGGTACCCGAAAATATATTGCCGGGAGTGAAAGCTCTAGGAGAGTTTTATCTGAACTTTTTAAAGAAAGAAAAGGAAATAGACTGGGTATTTTTCTCTCCGGCAGCGGATATGCGTCCGGGAGTACGTACAGGACGTTATCGGTTGGGAAAAGATGATATGATTGTAGATATTGTAGGAAACAGCCATATCTCTGTTGAAGATTATGCCGCCGCCATGATTGATGAACTGGAATATCCGAAACACCACCAGGAGAGATTTACGATTGGTTATTAATAAAAAAACAATGGCTTGAATCCACAC
>OBWH01000509.1_pt1 | contig 8253 bp, 10 predicted proteins | sample 1476391 | NCBI WGS metagenome assembly OBWH01 (sample SAMEA2580086, study PRJEB22360) | human gut metagenome | biome: human gut; feature: human-associated habitat; material: faeces | place: Denmark | collected 2008/2010
GCCAATTGGCTGTTGACCGACAGCACATAGTCGTTCTCGTAGGATAGGATTTTGTTTCCTTGCTTGCGGAAGCCAGTGAACACGTTATCCTCCGCACCGAACACGGCACGGCTGATGCAATCTTCTACGGTGGGCGGTTTCTTTCCGGCATTCTCCTTGCCCTCGATGTACCACTCCACACCGTAGGAAGCGGCTTCCAAGCCCACCGTTCCTGCCAGTGCCCCCCAAGATGCGATGCCGCCGGTGGACTACCAGCCAATGACACGCCGCGTCCGGCCCACTTTTCCCCGGTGGAAGGGTTATAGGCGGCCTCGCCCCTTGCGGCTATCTCCTGTTGTAAGGGGGAGCGCATCAACGAATCGGCAAACCCGAACAGGCTTCCCTCCATGCCCTTGCGCAGCACATATTCCACCGATGACTTGGGCATCTGTTCCTTGACCATGCGGTCAACCATCATCTGCTCCACCCGGTAGTCCACGTAGGCGTATGCAAGGTCGCCACCTAATCTCGGCGACCACGGCCTCCCGCCATTCATGTGCCAACAGTGCCAGGTCGGATGTGAATTCCTTGTTCCCGGCGATGCGCTCACGGCACATCTCCACATAGTCCTCGGCTGTCTTGCTGTTCCATTCACCCGTCAGGCGCAGATACTGCAGGGTGTTGTCCGGCATACCCGTGGCACCGGCGGCAAAGCTGCCAAGTAACCCCGCCGGGCTGAGGGCGTATTCGCCAATTTCTTCCGCCTGTTTCTTGCCGAGAAAGTCCTTCACGCTACGCATGACAGGGACGAAATGGGTGTCAAAGTAGCTTTGCAGGCAGTATTCCACTTCGGCAAACCGTTCGCTATGTTGTATTTCCTTGCTCATGATGTTACATGATGTTAAGTTGCTTCATCAGTTGTTCCTTGGTCTGTTCGATGGCATGGCGACAGGCTTCCATCTGTTTGGGATAGTATTTTTCCAGCAGGGTGTCCTTGGCTATCTCGTCGTGGATGAAGCCCACCGCCGTTTGCCGGTTGATCTCCACCGAGGCTTCCCCGTCCTCCTTGTTGTTGAACCAGGCTTTCGTCCACCAACGCAAACCTGCCCGGTCGGGGTAGACGGTGACAAGCCTGGGTATGTCGAAACTGCGCACGTCTATCTCCAGCCCTTCCAGCGGGTCGGTGACGCCGATGGCGGCTACCGCTTCGTCAAGTCTTTTTTTTTACCGCTTTCGTCCAACGTGGAGAGGAACACCCCGTGACGGAACGCCAGATAGTCCAGGAAGTCGCCTATCAGCAGGTTCTGTACCTTGGCGGCGATGGGTATGGAGCGGCTGCCGATGCCGAGCGGGTTGGCCAACGAGGGTATCACCTCATAGAAATAGTTGCGGATAGCCGAAAGCGAGAAAATATTGCGTAGCGACTGGACGGTGTGGCCGGATACCTTGTATTGTCCGCCCGCGATGTCCGTAAGGTAGTCGGGATAGAAGCGGAGCATCAGTTGCTCGATTTCCTCCCGGTCATCGTCATAGTCAGTGGGTATCTCCATTTCGAGGGTGTCGAAGTCGGGCATACCGGTATGTCCTTGTTGCTGCATCATCTTCAAATTGCCATAAATCATTGTGAGAAAGTCGATGGGGTTGATTTCTTCTCCGTCATACCGCACCTCCATGTGGAGCAGGTCGCCGCTGATGGCCAACACGCTCCCTGCCTTTACCTTTGCCCCGAACGGAGCCATTGCCCTTGCCAGGTGGGCATAAGTCACTTCATACTTGCCGTACCGGGTCACTTGGAACAGCCCCTGCCTGGGGGTGCTCCCGATTCCCGTCACCACGCCGTCGGCCACTGCGGCCAGTATGTACCGATGCGTACCGAAATCCACGCCGTGGTGGAAAAACGTCTCGCCGCTCTTAGGATGGGCCTGTTCCCCATAGCCCAAGAGCATCTTCACTTCGCCGTCCCGTTCCTCAAACGGCATACAGTAGCCGCTTGCGGAAACAAGGTTCATTTCTTGTGTATAGTCCATATTCTCGTTATTGTCAATTTTCTTTCCGTTTTATCTTCGCATTCCTCCTTGGCGTTCTTGGCCCTCCTGCGGCGTTTGCCCTATGGGATGCGTCTGCTCAATCCGTGAGTGGTTACCGATAAGCATCATGCCTAGCAGCAGGCCGCCTATCTTGCCTAACCAGCCGAAACGGCCAAACACCAACAAGGCGGAAGCTACCAAGCCGAGCATTCCCAAGCCCGACACGTTTCCTTTTCCCAAGTTGGAGAAGAAATTGCCGAACATATCCAAACCGTTCCCACCAGTTAGGTTGCCTAAGAACATTCCGATGCCTCCCCATGTCTGGTTCATGGTGGAAACGCCATCCTTTACGCCTTGCAGGGCTTCACCTGCCTTGTCAACAGCTTGTTCTACACGGTCTGCGGCTTGTCCGGCTATTTCCATCCCTTTGTCCACGTTTTCTTCACCGACCAGCACGTCGGCCACGGTGCGCACCACCGGCTTGTCGTTCACGATGTTCTCCCACGCAAGGTAACCCATGCCGCCTCCGACGACTGCGGTCTTGGTGGCGTGCCCGAATCCGGCAAGGGTGCGTTGGGGATGCACCACCGCCCCGCTCATCGAGCGGGTGACGGGGTTGTTGACCAGTTTCTTGCCAAAACCCAAGTTTTCTCCCCCCCCCTGCCATATCCTATAATATTTTGTAGTTGTTTTCATCCGTTTATAAATCTCCGTTTCTTCTCCATCTGCGCATGGCGGCACGGGCGATTTCTGCCTTGTCCGCTTTCTGCGGCCTTGCCCCTTCATCAATGGTCGCCCACACATCGGCCAGCGAGGTGTATTTCACCGCCAAAGTCAGGTGGCGAAGTTTTTTGTTCATCGCTTTCAGCTTCGGCCGGATGCCGAACACCAATTCTATCCGTTGTTTCTCGGTCATCTTGGTGTCGCTCAGGCATACTTGCCGGATGTCGTTCACGATTTCCACGCTGCCTAATATCAGTTCTTGATAGATGCGGTTGCGGTTCGGGGTGAGTGCCACGGCAATGGCATTCCCTGCATGGCTGCGCAGTTGGTCGTTCAGGCTTCCCATGTTCTCGGCCAACTTGCCTACCTCGTGGTAGAAGCCATATATCTGTGCCGCATAGCTGATGATGTCGCGGAAAGAATCGAGGTAGTCGTTGAACTTCCGTTGGATGTCCGTCGTGCCTTCCACTTCCTCCCGTGTCCAGATATGCCCGGTGGTCTGCATCAGCATCGCCCGTTCCTGTGCCTTCAACTGGTCTTCCGCCTTTTCGGTATAGAGGTACACCATCCCGGCCAGGGTTGGGTCGATTTGCGCCTTTAATTGCAACGAGCAGACAAGCAGCAAGCCCATTATCACGATATGTTTCTTTATCCCTCCCATGCTTCATTCATCATTATTTTTTCTTCATTGAATGATTTTTGCCGCCCTCCTCCATCTGTCTAAGGCAGCATGAGCCACTTCCCCGTTGCTACGGTCTATCATCCCGGCCGTGACGCTGTTCCACACATCAGTCATGGTGTAGTAGCGGATGCTCAGATGCAGCAGGTACAGTTTCTTGCTGAAAGCATCCAGCCTGTCGGACAAAGCCCAGAGGGTTTCGCTCCGTTCTGCACCTGTCAGCATGTTCAGCGGCCCTCCGGTAGCTACGGCATTTCTGAGTAGCGTATAAACCGAAACAAGTTCAGTGGCCGTTTCAATGTAGAGGTTGTTCATGCTCATCGTGGCGACAATGCCTTGCGGATTGTGGGTAATGGCCTTGCGCAGTTTGCCAAGAGTGATGAAAATGCGTACCCCGTCCTCATACAGGGTGGTGGCTGCTTTCAGCGAGGAGGCATAACCTTCCACCGTTTGCAGGTAGTCGCTGTATTTGCGTTCCCATTCATGAATGCGGTTGAACTCGGCGGCGATGGTGTTCTGCAAGACCGCCGTTTTGGTCTGGCCTTCAATCTGGTCTTGTATCTGGCTATTGATAGCCTCGTTGCCTTCTGCCAAGGCCAACCATTCCAAAGGGTTGGTCTGTACGAATTGCGCTTGTACCCGGATGCCGGCGCACAAGGCAAATACGATGGCCCATATCTTAACGGTTCGTGATTTCATAGATTCCCTTTCTTCGTTTGTTCAATTCTACCCGTCCACGGATGACAGTCACCAAATCGTCATTTATCCCCATGCCGATGATGTCAAGCTGTGGCGTGGTGCGGTCGCCTGAATGGACGCTCACGGTTTTCAGCCCGCAAAGTTGTTGCAGCAGGTTGCTCCGCTCGGCGAAATCCACTACCCGGTATAGTTCCACGTAATCGCTGCTCCGGGTAATCACCCCATGTTCATATATCAGTTGTTCGTCCGTAATGCGGTAAATCATGCGTTTGAGGTAGATAAAACGGTAAGCCAAGACCAACGACATGGCCACTGACAACCAAAGCAACAATCCCTTGAACGGCATTCCGTCCATCCCGGCACAAGCGTAACCGCACAGGTCGAGCGTCAGCAACGGCAGGTTGTCGATAAAAAACTGCAACGTCCGTGGTCGTAATTGCAGGGTGCCGGGCAGCATGAATGGGGATTGTGAATTAATCTGTGTCATCGCCTGAATCTGGTTTGTTTTTCTTCTGTATTATCTTGTTCCATGCTCTCGTCCATCCGTTTGTCCAAGAGTTGGTCGTTCCAGTCCTTGTAACCCTCGCAGGGAGGACGGTAATCGATATGCTGTTTATCCAAGCCGAGTTCCTTACAGATGGCGTCAAAGTCAAAGGTGGCCACATTCATTTCGTGCCGCCCGTATTTCCCTGTCAAGTTGGTGACAACCAAGGTGCCTTTTTGGGTCGTATGCGAGTTGAATACCCTCCCGTTCATCTGCAAGGCGAAGTTCACGGCATAGAGTTGCCCCGCGCGGTCGCGGTCGAAACAGAGGTGGTGGTTGGCATTAGGTGTCTGCTCCAGCATTCCGGCAAACTGCCGCACGCTCGGGGTACCGCCCGTGGAAACAAACACGGCATTGCCCAAGTCGGCGTATGCCACATTTCCCTTCTTTTCAATTTGGTAGAACGCCATCGCATCGAAGGCGCTCTCAAACCAATACACATCCTTTGCTCCAGACAGCGGTGTGGTATAGCCCACATCGCTACGGTGCTGCTCAAGCCTGCCTATCCACATGCCTTCGGTGGCGTTACTCCCTGCCGCCATGCCCTTGTAAGCGGTCTTCCCCTCGGCATTGGGGCGGCTGCGTTCTTCCAAACCGACAATCTGTTGGCCCGGCCACGCGGGAAGCGACAATGGGAAAGCAAGGTTGGTAAATGCCTTGCCGTCCGTCCGATGTCTGGAAGCAAGGAAGAAATGGCCGCAAAAGGCACGTTGGGTGTCGAGGTCTATCCCTCGGTTCTTGAAATAGGGATAGAACTTCTTCTGGCTCTCCCAATCGTCCATGCGGAAGGCTTCCAGGTCGTATTCGTCGATATCAAACGGTTTGCCCTCCTTGCCGGGGTTGAATATCCTTGTTTCACGGATTTCCTGCGGTTCGTTCAACAGGCGGCGGCATACGAGGTTGACCAACCGGTCGGCAGACATCCCCGGAGTGTATTCGGCAAAGAAGTGGGGATGTTCCTTGATGAAGGAGATGACGTTGTAGTTCTTGCGTTCGGGTGGTTGGAAGCAGCAGAAGCCGTTGCCGGTGACGATGAACTTGTCGCCGCGCACCCTGCGCCCGTCGCTGTCAATGCGGACATACGACGGATAACGCAGTCCGTCACGACGGTTCAGCCGATAGCCTGCGTCCACCAGCAACTCCTGTATGCTCAGTCGCCTCTTGTAATCCTCGTAAGTCAGTTCTGCCATGACCAATTCTCAATTCCTCATTCTTAATTCTTCATTCTTCGTTGAATCACATTCCATGCCTCATTTCATGCTGCATCCGTTCCGTGTTCACGGCTGCCTCGTAGTTGCGTGCCGCCACATCCATCGGTGTGTCCACACCGGGCTTGAAATAGCAGCGTGGGGGTGGAGGGCCGTGCCTTTCTAAGTAGATGTCGGGGCGTGGGCCACGGCCCAGTTCGCCCATAACGGCCACGCCCGCCAACAAAGCCGCCCCGATTTTCGTTCCCAACGGCACGTTGTCCCTCGATTTCATGTCCACTTCCCCGAATATCTTGGAAAACAGTTTCAAGCGGTGGTAGTCGTCGATGGCCATGAACTTGTCATATTGCTTCTGGGTGATTTCGTGGCTCACGGCCTCTCCGTCAATGACGGCGGTCATACGGTACTTGCCCTCGATCTCGGTGGGCTCTACCCGAATCTCGTCCACCGTTACCTCCCGTCCGTGCCGCCCCTCCCTGTACCAGCCCTTGTCGGGATGGATATAAGCAAGGTCGTTACCGTCCATCACCACCGTACCTTTGGGCAGCTCCCTTTCTTCGGGCACTACGGATAACCCTTCATTGGCATATTGTCCTTGCCCGCCTTGCAATCCCTGCATTCCTTGCTCCAGTTGCTCCGCTTGGGCAAGCTGGCGGTTCAGGTCTTCAGTGACAGCCGGATGAAGTTCGATGGCAATCATTTTGTCGCTGTTCAGCATATCCATCGTGATGGGAACGGAAAAGTCCTCTTTGATGATGCCATTGATGATTTCCAGCCGCTTTTCCACCGGCATTTCCTGCGCGGAATTGTGGGTCAATGTCGCCAGTTCTTCATCGGTCAGGTCATATTGTAGGTCTGCGGGAATGGAGGCGGATTGTATGGTCAGCGTCTTGCGTTCGGGGTCGATAAGTATGCCGTGGCTTGCCAGGCATTCCTGCCATTTCTCGTTGGTGAAATAGACGGGTGAGGTAATGAGGGTGTGATAAGGTTTGGCCGGTTCGGTGGGGCGTGGTCTGGGTTGCAAGGGCGTGATGACCGTTTCCAGTTCCTCCAACACATCCTGCCCGGCCACCGTAGTGGTGGGATGCCCCTTGTAGTAGAAGCCATAACCGCCGCTCTGCAACTCTCCAGGTTTCATGCGTCCGTCAGGCCGGTTGGGCACTATCGGTGCGCCGGGATAGTAAAGGTTGCCGCCGATGCGTCGCAGGTGGAAGCCGTCCTGTTGGCGGGGTGTCCAGCCGAGGAAGCAAGCTCCCCAAGGGTGGCGCAAAGGAAATGGGCGTCCAAGCCGCCCGTATTCGCCCGCACCGATGCGGTAGCCGTGTAGCCCCATGGCCACTCGTCCGTTGGCGTTCCGTGCGTGTACGAAATCTCTGGGCAAGTCGAAATCCGCCGCTACAATACTTGCGAAGGTGTTGTAGCACCTTCGGTTGGCGTAGTTCGTACCCCATTCGGTCAGGGCTTGCAGCTGTTTTTCGGTGATGGGATAGGAAAGCAACGGGGAGTCATGCCCTTGTACAATCAGGACAAATCCCTCGCTGCTTCCCGCTATGTGTCCCCTCATGCCGTTGCGGGCCAGGATGTCCCGCATCTCCGGCGGCAGTTCCAAGGGTCGGGGGGTGGTATTCTTTCGTATGCTCATCTCAGGTTGTTCTAATACCGTTATATGGTAATCAGGCATCGCCGCTGGCGAGTGCCGTTTCTATCTCTTCCTGCTTCATGTCGAGGAAGCGCAAGGCAGTGTCGTCGTCCATTGGCAGGTCACGCAGGCGGCAGTACTTTTCGTATTCCGTCCTCCATTCCCTCGAATGGTGCCATACATAGTCTTTCCAACCATATTCACCGCTTTGCACTTTTTCCACGAGAGTCTCTTCCGAATAGTATTCTTCCTTTGCCATGATGCCTTACAGTTTGGGAGCGTTGGCGTTCTGCATCCTGCGTTGGCTGCTCCGCTTCAACTCGTTCCACATTTCTTCAGTGTAGTCGTCCTCGTGCACATAGTCAAGGCCGCCCTCGCCGTCTGCCACCCAGCAGCCGAAACAGCCGAAGTTGTACTTGTCCCATTCGCGTTTCGCTTCCTGCTTCCATTGCATACCGTCACCCACGCACACCAACAGGCCTGTCGGCTCGTTCAGGTCGATGCCGATGGTCATCAGTTCGTCACCTTCCGCCACGGTCAGCGGTTCACCCACTTGCAGGCAGTTGATTTCCGCTGTAGAAAGATGGAATTCATCAGCTATGATTTGCAGGTTGCGCCCAATGACGGGTGTGGGTACGGAGAGGATTTGCTTCGTGCCGGAATCTATCTGGTGGAACGCCTGCACGGGGTTGTCACTATCGCCTTGCATCGGTGCAATGACCGCCTTTCCTTCTATAAGGCGTTGTTTCTGCTCT
>OBWH01000538.1_pt1 | contig 7870 bp, 5 predicted proteins | sample 1476391 | NCBI WGS metagenome assembly OBWH01 (sample SAMEA2580086, study PRJEB22360) | human gut metagenome | biome: human gut; feature: human-associated habitat; material: faeces | place: Denmark | collected 2008/2010
TTCAAGTCTTCCTCATCGAAGAGAATATAACAGGAAGCGTTGATGTGCTCGTCGCGTCCTGCCCTGCCTGCTTCCTGAACATAATTCTCGAGAGAATCCGATATTTCATAATGGACGACTAGACCGACATCTTTTTTATCCACTCCCATTCCGAAGGCAGAAGTAGCTACCATAATCTGTATGTTGCCGGCGATAAAATCATTCTGGTTTTCTGTCTTATCCTTAATGTCCATTTTCCCGTGAAAAGCGGCAACCGAAAATCCATCCTGTTTCAGGCGTGCTGCCAGTTTGGTAGCTGTACGGGTACGGGCGACATAAACAATGGTCGGACAGCTTTTCTGCTCGATAATATCTCTCAGACTATTGTATTTTTCATTTTCCTGATTCCGCTCGAAAACCTGATATTGCAGGTTGGTCCGGCTGATGTCGCTACGGAACAGTTCGAGACGGATATTTAATTTATCCTTAAAGTAGGTAGAGATATCCTCAATAACTTTCTGTTTCGCCGTGGCTGTGAAACAGGAGACGGGTATCGGCTGTTGCAAACCTTTCTTCTCCTGAAGCTGTTTAAGATAATCACCTATATAAAGATAATCCACACGGAAATCCTGCCCCCAAGAAGAGAAACAGTGTGCTTCGTCAATAACAAAGCGGACTACTTTCCGTCCTAATAGTAACCTTTCGATACTTTTTGACCTTAATGATTCCGGTGATATATAAAGTATTGAAGCGGAACCGTTTTCTACACTTTCGAAGGACTTGGCACGTTCTATAGGATCCAACAGTCCGTTGATAGTGACAGCGTCAGTGATGTTGTTTTTTCGCAGATTATCCACCTGGTCTTTCATTAAAGATTGCAGGGGAGAAATGACTACGGTAAGTCCTTTTACCTGTTCCCCGCTCATTAGAGCTGGTACTTGGAAAGTGATAGACTTTCCCCCGCCGGTAGGGAAAACAGCGAGAATCGATTTCCCTTCTACCGCCGCTTGTACCGCATTCTCCTGTAAAGGCTGGTTGTTGTAAGTACGATAAGCGTCAAAACCGAAAAAATGTTTTAATCCACGGTGTATATCGAAAGCCTGGTTGCAATAGACGCACCCTGTCAGGCAAGGAGTATTGCGCAACACGTACATGATTGATTCCACTCTTGGAAAGTTATGCAGCACCCATGGCGGGGTGATGGAATACCGATCCCGGCAATTGATAAGTGCAAGGCAATAAGCCAGTTCGATGGGAGCCCGGGAAATATAGTTTTCGAGCTGGGCATGCTCGCATACTTCCTTTGCGAAACGACGACGGATAACTGTTTCCGGATTATCGTACTTTCCGAATGGTATGGTATAAGCAATGAAATCGAAGAAAGACTTAAATTCGTCAGTAGGATGCAGCAATGAGTAATAGATATATTTCAAATCTTCGTCCAGGCGTCCGAAGGCTTCCACTTCCGCTAGAAAAAGTTCATGCGCTTTCATCGAATCATTCAGCGGATTGTTGAGGCTGTCCGTTTGCAACTTGTCATCCTTTAGTAAATGATGGTACGGTTTGGCAGGAAACAGAAGTGGGGACAGATAGAGCGTATCTATTGTTTTGGGCTGTATATACCCGGTTTGTTGAAATAGGGGAATGATATATTTAAGATCGTGATTGAGTATATTGTGCCCGCCTATGTATTCCGTTTGCGTGATGAATTGTATGAATTGGGCAGGCGAATTGGCATGAAAAGGGACTCCGTCGTTGCGGATGGCTCCCATGTCCAATATTTGACGATTTACAGGATTAACTTCAAGGTCGATGAATGTGATATTTGTCATACGTGTTGTTTTATTTTGTAAATCAACTGTCCAAAGATAATACTAACTGATTGAAATTTCGTGAACTTCGGTGGATAAATATTTGTTCATTAGATAATTTTAGTGTTATAGGATTAAAAATTATCTCCCTAATCTGTGTAATCTCTCGTTAAAAAGTTACTTTTGTAGCGAGAAATAGTAGAAAGCAAAAACGAATATGGCACAAGGTTCCCGTCAAATACAATCTCAGGCGCAACAGCAAGTACAAACGCTCTCGCCCCAGCAGATTCTGGTCGTGAAACTGTTGGAGCTTCCCGCAGTAGAGCTGGAAGACCGTATCCATGCTGAACTGCTTGAAAATCCGGCACTTGAAGAAGGTAAAGAAGAAAACACTGCGGATGAGTATGCTGATTCCGACACTACGGAAGATGGCATGGATAGCGATGCCAACGATTATGATTCTTTGAGTGATTATCTGACTGAAGACGATATTCCCGATTATAAATTACAAGAAAACAACCGTTCGAAAGATGAACAGGCGGAGGATATTCCGTTCTCCGATTCCACTTCTTTTTATGAAATCCTGAAAGAACAGTTGCGTGAACGCAACCTGACTGAACATCAGCGTGACTTGGTGGAATATCTGATCGGTTCATTGGACGATGACGGACTGCTCCGTAAGTCATTGGAGAGCATCTGTGATGAACTGGCGATTTATGCCGGCATCGAATCGACAGAAGAAGAACTGGAAGAAGCACTCTGTATCTTGCAGGATTTTGATCCCGCTGGTATCGGTGCCCGTAGCCTTCAGGAATGTCTGTTGATACAGATTTGCCGGAAGAAGGATGAAGAGAAGAAGCCCAATCCGATACTGGAGTTGGAAGAACGTATCATTAGAGAGTGCTATGAAGAATTCACCCGTAAACACTGGGAGAAGATTATAAAGAAACTGGACATTGATGAAGAGACTTTCCAGGAAGCTCTTAATGAGATAACCAAGCTGAATCCCCGTCCGGGTGCTTCTTTGGGAGAAGCGATCGGCAGGAATCTCCAACAGATAGTTCCCGACTTTATCGTGGAAACGTATGATGACGGAACCATCAATATAAGCCTCAATAACCGTAATGTCCCCGAACTCCGTATGAGTCGCGACTTCACGGAAATGGTGGAAGAACATACCAAAAACAGGGCTAATCAATCAAAAGAATCCAAAGAAGCGATGATGTTCCTGAAGCAGAAAATGGATGCGGCACAAGGATTTATCGATGCTGTGCGGCAGCGTCAGAATACCCTGATGACTACCATGCAGGCTATCATTGACTTACAACGTCCTTTCTTCTTGGAAGGAGACGAATCTCTGTTGAAACCGATGATTTTAAAAGATGTGGCTGAACGTACCGGACTGGACATTTCAACGATCTCCCGCGTGAGCAACAGTAAATATGTGCAGACAAATTACGGCATCTATCCGCTCAAATTCTTTTTCAGCGACGGGTATACCACAGAGGACGGCGAAGAAATGTCTGTCCGCGAGATACGCAAGATTCTGAAAGAGTGTATTGATGGGGAGGACAAGAAGAAACCGCTGACAGATGATGAATTGGCGGACATCTTGAAAGAGAAAGGTTATCCCATTGCTCGTAGAACGGTAGCCAAATACCGTCAGCAGTTGAATATTCCGGTTGCGCGACTTCGAAAATGAGAACGAATATAAAGTATTAAGTATAAAGTATTAAGTATTAGTGCTGATGGACAGAGAGAGAGAACATATCATAGCGGATAAGACAATGTTGCAGGTGGCGAGAGCTACTTCGATGGTCTTTACTCCATTTTCTATTCCGTTTTTATCGTTTCTGGTGTTATTCCTGTTTTCTTATCTTCGTATCATGCCGATACAATATAAGTTGATCGTGTTGGGAATTGTTTACTGCTTTACCATACTGACACCTACCATTACCATTTTCCTGTTTCGTAAAATCAATGGCTTTGCCCGTCAGGAGTTAAGTGAGCGCAAGAAACGTTATGTACCGATTCTGCTGACTATCATCTCGTATGTGTTCTGCCTGTTGATGATGCGCCGGCTGAATATACCTTGGTATATGACAGGGATCATCCTCGTTTCTTTGGTAGTATCTATTATCTGCATTGCAGTGAATTTGAAATGGAAATTGAGTGAACACATGGCAGGAATAGGCGGAGTGATCGGCGGACTGGTTTCTTTCAGTGCTTTGTTCGGTTACAATCCGGTCGGATGGTTGCCTGTTTATATTGATTGCCGGTATATTAGGTTCTGCACGAATTGTATTGGGACATCACACGTTGGGTGAGGTGCTTTCCGGTTTTGCGGTTGGCTTGATATGTGCCCTTTTGGTACTTCATCCCGTGAGCAACATCTTATTTCGAGTATTTTTATTTTAAAACAGTATAAATCCTAAAAACTAATTATTATGAACTTTCCACAGAATTTGAAGTACACGAACGAACACGAATGGATTCGCGTTGAAGGAGACATTGCATACGTAGGTATCACTGATTATGCTCAAGAACAATTGGGTGATATCGTGTTCGTAGACATACCGACTGTTGGTGAAACGTTGGAAGCCGGTGAGACATTCGGAACCATCGAAGTAGTGAAAACAATTTCCGATCTTTTCCTGCCTGTAGCAGGTGAAGTGATGGAACAAAATGAAGCATTGGAAGAAAATCCGGAACTGGTTAATAAAGATCCGTATGGCGAAGGTTGGTTGATTAAAATGAAACCGACAGATATAAAAGCTGTGGAAGACCTGCTGGATGCCGAAGCATACAAAGCTGTGGTGAACGGATAATTCTTACCTCACTTTAAATTGTAAATAGTAAATCGTAAAATAGTAAATCGAAATGACTCCAATTGTAAGTATTATCATGGGTAGCACGTCCGACCTTCCTGTTATGGAGAAGGCTGCGCAACTGCTGAATGATATGCATGTACCGTTCGAAATGAACGCGCTTTCTGCTCACCGCACGCCTGAAGCTGTGGAAGAGTTTGCAAAGAATGCCCGCAACCGTGGCATTAAAGTTATTATCGCCGCTGCCGGAATGGCTGCCGCCCTTCCCGGTGTAATTGCAGCCAACACTACACTACCGGTGATCGGAGTACCCGTAAAAGGTTCCGTGCTCGATGGTGTAGACGCACTTTATTCTATCATCCAGATGCCTCCGGGCATTCCTGTGGCAACGGTTGCTATAAACGGAGCGATGAATGCCGCTATCCTTGCCATTCAGATGTTGGCATTGAGTGACGAGAAATTGGCAGAAGCTTTTGCTGCTTACAAAGAAGGACTGAAAAAGAAAATCGTAAAAGCAAACGAAGAACTGAAAGAAGTTAAGTTTGAATATAAAACAAACTAATGTGATTTACGATTTGACAATTTACGATTGGCGATTGAAATATCTTCGTAAATCGTATGTTGTCTTTGCACGTTGTCTTTGCATATTGCGCAGAAAGTGTTTTCAGTCATCAAATCATATATCGTAAATCATAAATCATAAATCAAAATGGTTGATCTATTCAATTATTTTCGAAGAGAAACCACAGAAGTAAATATTGGGGCTGTGCCGTTGGGCGGCCCCAATTCTATTCGTGTCCAGTCGATGACAAACACGTCTACGCAGGACACACAGGCTTGTGTGGAACAGGCGAAACGTATTGTTGATGCAGGTGGCGAGTATGTCCGCCTCACAACGCAGGGTATCAAGGAAGCGGAGAATCTGATGAATATCAATATCGGACTACGCAGTCAGGGATATATGGTTCCATTGGTTGCCGATGTGCATTTCAATCCGAAAGTGGCGGATGTAGCTGCTCAATATGCGGAAAAGGTGCGCATCAATCCGGGAAACTATGTAGATGCTGCGCGTACTTTTAAGAAACTGGAATATACAGACGAGGAGTATGCGCAGGAAATACAGAAAATCCATGACCGGTTTGTCCCGTTCCTGAATATCTGTAAGGAGAATCACACTGCGATCCGGATCGGTGTGAATCATGGCTCTTTGTCCGATCGCATCATGTCACGCTATGGTGATACTCCCGAAGGAATGGTGGAATCCTGTATGGAATTCCTTCGTATCTGTGTAGCGGAGAACTTCACAGATGTGGTGATTTCTATCAAAGCCTCCAATACCGTGGTAATGGTGAAAACCGTTCGTCTGTTGGTGGACGTCATGGAAAAAGAGGGGATGGCTTTCCCATTACACCTCGGAGTGACAGAAGCCGGAGACGGAGAGGACGGGCGTATCAAGTCGGCTCTCGGCATCGGAGCATTGTTGAGCGACGGGTTGGGCGATACCATCCGCGTATCTTTGAGTGAAGCACCCGAAGCTGAAATTCCGGTGGCCCGTAAATTGGTGGATTATGTTCTATTGAGGCAGGAGCATCCTTATATTCCGGGATTGGAGGCGCCTGAATTTAACTATCTGTCTCCTGAACGCCGGAAGACAAAAGCGGTCCGTAATATCGGAGGCGAACATGTGCCCGTAGTCATTGCCGACCGCATGGACGGAAAGACAGAAGTAAATCCGCAATTCACTCCGGACTATATTTATGCCGGAAGAGCCTTGCCCGAACAACGGGAAGAAGGCGTGGAATATATTCTTGATGCGGACGTATGGCAAGGAGAGGCCGGAACCTGGCCTGCTTTCAATCATGCGCAACTACCATTGATGGGTGAATGTGATGCAGCGCTTAAATTCCTGTTTATACCCTATATGGCCCAAACAGATGAAGTGATAGCCTGTTTGAAGTACCACCCGGAAGTGGTAATCATCTCTCAAAGCAACCATCCGAACCGTTTGGGTGAGCACCGTGCATTGGTGCATCAGCTAATGACGGAAGGTTTGCAGAATCCGGTTGTCTTCTTCCAGCATTATGCGGAAGATGATGCGGAGAATTTGCAGATAAAATCCGCAGCCGATATGGGAGCCTTGATCTTTGACGGTCTTTGCGATGGTATCTTCCTGTTCAATCAGGGCAGTTTGAGCCATGCCGTTGTCGACGCCACTGCTTTCGGAATCTTGCAGGCCGGACGTACCCGTACCTCTAAGACAGAATATATATCCTGTCCCGGTTGTGGCCGTACGCTTTACGACTTGGAGAAGACAATTGCCCGTATCAAGGCAGCCACTTCACATTTGAAAGGCTTGAAGATCGGCATTATGGGCTGTATCGTGAATGGTCCCGGCGAGATGGCGGATGCTGACTACGGTTATGTAGGAGCAGGACGAGGCAAAATCAGTCTTTATAAAGGCAAGGTGTGTGTAGAAAAGAATATTCCTGAAGAAGAGGCGGTAGAACGACTCCTGGAGTTTATCCGAACAGATCGGGAAGAAAACCAACAATGATAATTGGGCACGGAATACAGGTGATGGGGACTGATCTCATAGAAAAACTGTCATCCGTGCCTAACTATGTACTACATATCTTCCAATGACAAACACATTGTTTCAATAGTATAACGAGGCAATAGCTTTTTCTTCAAATGTTCAACTTTCTGTTCCAGCAACTCTGGCTTAAAGTTTTTACGTTGGCGTTTTACTTCAGCAACTACTGCTTTGTTTTTTTCAAGACCGAGTGCAACAATATCTATTTCGTTTTGGTTCCCTTTGTTTTCCCACCATGACCCGATGGCACGGAATTGATAACTTTCTGCGAATTTCTGTTTGAAGTAAAGTTCTAATATCTTTCCGCTGTAGGTTGGATAATCAGCTTTTATGATATTACGCAGCCCTACAAAGTTTTTAATTTCTATCAATGAACGGTTACGATCGAAGTAATTGAACCAAAACCTAATAAAATTATCACATATTTCATATCGGACAGTTGTTGAGCTCTCTTTAGCTAAAATGGGACGTTGGCGTATGATAATATTATAATCGTCTATCAGACGTTTCAGGTAGCCACCTGCGCTTTTTTCTCCTAGTGCTGCCTCAATTTCTGCTTGTGTATTTCTGCCTCCGGCAATTGCACTTAAAATAGAAAAGTAGGTTCCGTAATTTTTTCCAAATTCTTCTATCAACAAATTTTTTCCTTCTTCGGTAAA
>OBWH01000546.1_pt1 | contig 7740 bp, 5 predicted proteins | sample 1476391 | NCBI WGS metagenome assembly OBWH01 (sample SAMEA2580086, study PRJEB22360) | human gut metagenome | biome: human gut; feature: human-associated habitat; material: faeces | place: Denmark | collected 2008/2010
ATACGCAACGGTTAGCGCATTTCTGTATATTTGATCTTGTCCATGTCTCCGTAGTCGAGGTTTTCACCTGCCATACCCCAGATAAACATGTAGTTGCTTGTTCCGGCAGCAGCGTGGATAGACCATTCCGGTGACATGATAGCTTGTTCGTTCTGCATCCATACGACGCGTTCTTCTTGAGGTTCGCCCATGAAGTGGCAAATAGCATTTCCTGCCGGTACATTGAAGTAGAAGTATGCTTCTACACGACGAGAGTGAGTGTGTGCCGGCATGGTGTTCCATACGCTACCCGGTTTCAGTTCAGTCAATCCCATCTGCAATTGGCAAGGACCTTCCTCAAGTACGTTGTTAACAATCAACTGGTTGATAACACGGTCGTTGCTTTCTTCCAGCTTTCCGGCAGCAAATGAGTTTGCTTTCAGAGAACCTTTACGTCCGTCGATAGTAATCAATTGAGTCTTGTATTCCTTGTGGGCAGTAGCCGAGTTGATGTAGAATTTGGCAGGATTGCTGGAATCTTTGCTCTTGAAAGTCACTTTCTGCTTGCCTCTACCTACGTACAGGGCATCTTTGAATTTCAGCGTATATTCTTTACCGTCTACGGTTACGATACCTTCGCCACCAATGTTGATGACACCCAGTTCGCGGCGTTCGAGGAAGAATTTAGATTTCAGCGGGTCGATTGTTTCAAGTACCAATTCTTTTGTTGCAGGTACTGCGCCACCGAAGATCAGACGGTCGTACATAGAATAAGTAACGTTGATTTCGTTCGGAACCATTACTTTTTCCATCAGGAAGCTACTGCGCAAGCGGTTAGTATCATACGTTTTCACGTCTTGCGGGCTGCAAGCCACTTGCATCTTGTAATTCACCTGGGCGGAGGCAGACATTGCTGCGATACCCAACATCATTGCAATTGCTAATTTTTTCATCTTTCGAGTTTTTTATTGAGTTATATATTATATACCACTTATTATTATCAGTTAAAGGCTTTTCTACTTATTCCTTATTACTGTTCAATGCGTTCTTTGCGTCGTTTCTAGTCATGCGGATACGGTTGTAGATAGCCATTCCGAGTGCCAGTGCCACAAGAATGGCAGGGCCGATAATCTTCAGACTGTAAGTAAGGTGGAAGATACCCCAGCAGAAGAGACTGGAAGCAAAGTCAAGTGCGCCGGCGGGGATGTTTACTGTCGGGTCACCTGTTGCTTCGTATACATCTTTAGCAGCCAGTGTGAAGAAGCCTGCCAGTCCTGTTACGAAATACAGACCTACAATCAATGCCACCAGGCCGATAATAAATGATTTCACTACGTTACCTTTTGTAATAGGCAGAATCATCGGGAACAGGTAGAACATACCTGCCAGAGAAGCCAGCGGTAAGAAACGGTTGCCCGGAAGGATAACAGCCAGGAAGATAGTGACAGGGATCAACAGCAGAGATACCACCAGGGTAGTCGGGTGACCGATAACCAGTGCAGGGCTCATACCGATGCTCAAACCGGTGTTATTCTTATATTTCTTAGCGATCAGTTCGCGGGTAGCGTCAGAGATCGGTTTCAAACCTTCGATAAAAAGGCTGGTGATACGTGGAATCAATTCCATCACCGCACCCATCTTGATACCCAGTCCTAAAATGCCCGGAATATTATCCAATACTTCTTTCCAGCTGGCACAACCCAATGCGCCGATACCGCAACCGATTACGATACCCAAGAACAGCGGTTCACCCATCAATCCGAATTTCTTTTTCATACCTTCAGAATCGATATTCAGCTTGTCGAATCCCGGAATTTTATCCAATAGTTTATTGATTACAATAGCAAACGGAACGAAACTTTGGCAGAACGGTTGAGGAATAGAGATACCGTCCATTTTATCATAGAACTTCTGGAAAGCAGGAGCAGTCATATCAGCCATTACCAGTGTAATGATGTAACAGATGATGGCAGCGAAGAATCCCCAATAGATATTGTCGGAAGCGAAGTAGACGATAGCACCGATAAATGCGAAGTGCCAATAGTTCCAAAGGTCGATATTAACGGTACGGGTTGTTTTGGTAAGCAACATTAATAAGTTAACTCCCAAGCAAACAGGGATAATGAAAGCACCGACTGAAGTGTTGTAAGCTACCGCCGCAGCAGAAGGCCAACCCATGTCGAAAATTCCCAATTCCAATCCGTAGATTTCAACCATTTTACTTAATGCCGGACCCAGACTGCTGGTGAGCAATGCCGTCACTACTGATAAACCAACGAAACCGACGCCAACCAACAAACCGCTCTTCAGCGCTTTGGGAAGTTTAATACCGATACATACTCCTAAAATCGTGAAAATGATTGGCATCATTACTGCCGCTCCAAGACCGATAATGTACTTAAATACTTCTTCCATTCTGTTCTATTTTTTCTCTGTTTTAATGATAAATTACCTGTGTTTCCCCAGAGGGTATTAGTTGTAAACCGTGCCAAAAGTAAGACCTTTTTTGCTTTCTTCCAAAACGAAACTCTTAATTTATGAGATATTGCATCAAAAATGGACATTTTTGACGTTTGCGTGCACAAAATTAGTCGTTTCCGTGCACGAAAAACAAAAAATGCACCTACTTGACTAAAAAATCCCACTGGGTTTGGAGGAAAAACACTACTTTCGTACCGTGAAAAAAGACTATGTTGAATCCTTAAAATAACAAACCATGAGACGAACTCCTTTTTATAATTTTTTTATAGTGGCTTTATTGGTTACAATGACCGCTTCTGTATCGGCACAACAGGTAGACAGCAAACTTCCCTGGTCTGTGCGACTGACTGAATCGGAAATGATCCGTTACCCCGAATCCTGGCAGCTCGACTTTCAGCCGAAACTGAAATGGGATTATTGCCACGGACTTGAACTGGGAGCCATGCTCGATGTGTACGACGCTTATGGCGACAAGAAAATTCGCGATTACGCCATCGCGTATGCGGATACAATGGTGCACGAAGACGGAAGCATTACCGCTTATAAATTAACCGATTACAGTCTTGACCGTATCAACTCCGGAAAAATCCTTTTCCGTATCTATGAGCAGACCAAGAATCCTAAATATAAGAAAGCGCTCGACCTGCTTTATAGCCAGTTTGAAGGACAACCGCGCAATGAGGACGGTGGTTTTTGGCATAAAAAGATTTATCCCCACCAAATGTGGCTGGACGGAATTTACATGGGAGCTCCTTTCTACGCGGAGTATGCATTCCGTAATAATCTTCCGCAGGACTATGCAGATGTAATCAACCAGTTTGTCACTTGTGCCCGTCATACGTACGATCCTAAAAATGGTCTTTATCGTCATGCGTGCGATGTAAGCCGCACCGAACGTTGGGCGGACCCGGTGACCGGACAGTCGAAACATACGTGGGGACGTGCAATGGGATGGTATGCGATGGCATTGGTGGATGTGCTCGAATTTATTCCGCAGCATGAAGCCGGAAGAGATTCCCTGCTTGATATATTGAATAATGTAGCTGTGCAGGTGAAGAAACTTCAGGACCCGAAGACCGGAGGATGGTATCAGGTGATGGACCGGAGTGGTGATAAAGGTAATTACGTAGAATCTTCTTGTTCCGCTATGTTCATTTATTCACTCTTTAAGGCGGTTCGTTTGGGATATATTGATAAGTCTTATCTGGATGTGGCATTGAAAGGCTACAAAGGATTCCTGGATAATTTTATCGAAGTGGACAAGAACGGATTGGTAACCATCACCAAGGCTTGTGCAGTGGCAGGATTGGGAGGAAAGGTATATCGTTCCGGCGATTATGACTATTATATTAATGAAACTATCCGCAATAACGATCCTAAAGCCGTAGGACCTTTTATTATGGCTAGCTTGGAATACGAACGTTTACAAAAGTAATTTTCGACAATGAAAAGGAGTATTTTTAAAGGAATGATGTGTTTGCTTCTACTGGCTGTGGGAGCAACATCTGTTTATGCACAACAACAGCAACGCAAAGACACATTAGTCGTGGCACGCGACGGGACAGGGGAGTATCGTAACATTCAGGAAGCCGTGGAAGCTGTCCGCGCTTTTATGGATTATACGGTGACGATCTATATCAAGAACGGTATATACAAAGAAAAGCTGGTCATTCCTTCCTGGGTGAAGAATGTGCAATTAGTGGGCGAAAGCGCAGAAAAAACGATTATCACTTATGATGACCATGCCAATATCAATAAGATGGGTACTTTCCGTACCTATACGGTCAAAGTGGAAGGAAATGACATCACTTTCAAAGATCTGACGATTGAAAATAATGCGGCTCCATTGGGGCAAGCGGTAGCTCTTCACACCGAAGGTGACAGACTGATGTTTGTCAATTGTCGTTTCCTGGGAAATCAGGATACTATTTATACAGGCACCGAAGGAGCGCGCCTTCTATTCACGAATTGCTATATCGAGGGAACTACCGATTTTATTTTTGGTCCTTCCACCGCTCTATTCGAATATTGTGAACTGCATAGTAAACGTGATTCGTATATCACTGCCGCTTCTACTCCTCAAAGTGAAGAATTCGGTTATGTATTTAAAAACTGTAAGTTGACGGCCGCTCCGGGAGTGAAAAAAGTATATTTGGGTCGTCCGTGGCGTCCTTATGCGGCAACGGTCTTTATCAATTGTGAGTTTGGTAATCATATCCGTCTCGAAGGATGGCACAATTGGAGGAATCCGGAGAACGAAAAGACAGCCCGTTATGCCGAATTCGGAAATACGGGTGCGGGCGCAGATACTTCCGGGCGTGTGGCATGGGCTAAACAGTTGACAAATAAGGAGGCAATGAAGTATACTCCGCAAAATATCTTTAAGGAAAGCAGTAATTGGTATCCTTATAAATAAAAATACGTAGGGTTTCCGACTGTTTATGCAGCTTGAAATTTTTGTTTCCGGGCTTGGCTCTTTGCTTTCCTGGCTTGAAACTCCCGTTCCAAGGCAGGAAACTGCAGTTTCCCTATGCGGGAACCGTCGTTTCTCTACGTGGAAACTAGCGTTTCTTCCCGGGGAAACTGTAGTTCCTATGCGTGGAAACTGAATTTGCCTGCGTGCAAAACAGGATCATATAAGGTGTTGCAGATAAACATCTGCAACGGTATCTGCAACAGTATCTGCAACGCTGCAATCAGTTGATTGCAAGTAAGATACAAGCAAAACGTTGCAGGTGGCAGATAAAAACAAAAAATAAAACGGTTCTTCTTCAAATTCCGTGCTAGTAAAGCTCATTGAAAGGTTGATGGATAAAGGGATATCGGCATATTAGAAATAGCAAATAAATTATCCAAGCTATATGCATCTTAAAGTACCCCGGAATAGCCATGAATAAGGTTATTGAACATAAATAAGTAGCACGGAATTTGATTAAGAACCAATAAAACTCGTAGGAGGGGATGAAGAATATGAAAACACTTAGGGTTAAAATGGTAGGGCTACTTGCAACGGCTCTTATTCTTTTTTCTGCATTTCGTGCAGACAAACCGGTCATCACTATCTTTATGATAGGTGATTCGACAATGGCTAACAAGAAAATAGACGGAGGAAATCCCGAACGTGGTTGGGGAATGGTACTTCCCGGATTCTTCTCCGAAGACATACGGATAGACAATCATGCCGCCAACGGTCGAAGTTCCAAGAGTTTTATCAGCGAAGGACGCTGGGAAAAAGTAATTTCTAAAGTGAAAAAAGGAGATTATGTCTTTATCCAGTTCGGCCATAATGATGAGAAAGCAGACTCTACCCGTCACACCGATCCAGGTAGTACTTTTGATGAAAATCTTCGTCGGTATGTGAATGAAACCCGCGCCAAAGGTGGAATACCGGTATTGTTCAACTCTATCGTCCGTCGAAACTTCGTACAGCCGAAGGATGATGCCATCGCAAAAGATGTCCGCCGCACACCGGGGGAAAAGGAACAACCGAAAGAAGGAACCGTTTTGTTCGATACGCATGGTGCCTATCTGGATGCTCCCCGTAATGTGGCAAAAGAACTGGGAGTGACTTTCATCGACATGAACAAAATCACCCACGACCTGGTGCAGGGACTGGGACCAGTAGAATCAAAGAAACTATTCATGTTTGTCGAACCCAATCAGGTGCCGGCTTTCCCGAAAGGTCGTGAAGACAATACTCACTTAAACGTATACGGAGCACGAACAATTGCCGGACTGGCAGTGGATGCTATCGGCAAGGAAATTCCGGAACTGGCGAAATATATCCGTCAATTCGATTATGTAGTGGCCCAAGACGGTAGCGGTGATTTCTTTACTGTGCAGGAAGCTATCAATGCTGTTCCCGATTTTCGCAAAGACGTCCCTACCACTATCCTGATTCGTAAAGGAACTTATAAAGAGAAGCTCATCATTCCTGAATCCAAGATTAATATCTCTTTGATTGGAGAAGACGGTGCGATACTGACTTATGACGGTTTTGCAAACAAAAAAAATGTATTCGGTGAGAACATGGGAACTTCCGGTTCGTCCAGCTGTTACATCTATGCCCCCGATTTTTATGCGGAGAATATCACATTCGAGAACTCATCAGGTCCCGTAGGACAAGCAGTTGCCTGTTTCGTATCTGCCGATCGTGTCTATTTTAAGAACTGTCGTTTCCTCGGCTTCCAGGATACCCTCTATACATACAGCAAGCAAAGCCGCCAATATTATGAAGACTGCTACATCGAAGGAACGGTAGATTTTATCTTCGGTTGGTCTACGGCTGGTTTTGTCACCGCTCCCTCTACTGATAAAGGTAAAAAATATGGCTATGTATTCTATAATTGCAAACTGACTGCGGAACCGGAAGCCACAAAAGTGTATCTGTCCCGTCCCTGGCGTCCGTATGCACAAGCTGTATTCATCCGTTGCGAACTGGGGAAACACATTCTTCCCATTGGCTGGAACAACTGGGGCAAGAAGGAAAACGAGAAAACTGTCTTTTATGCCGAATATGAAAGTCGGGGCGAAGGAGCCAACCCGAAAGCGCGCGCTGCTTTCTCCCAACAATTGAAGAATCTGAAAGGATATGAGATAAATGCAGTTTTGGCAGGAGAAGACGGATGGAATCCGATAGAGAACGGAAATAAACTGATAACGGTAAAGCGTTGATCTGACGAACAGATATGATTGTTTACTCAAGTTTCGGAAGTAGTTTAATAGGCTGAAAGCCTTCTATTATATAGCGTAGGGCATTGCCCTACGTGATAGGTATACACCAAACATAAGCCCTGAAAGGGCGGAACTGCATATGCTCAACTGGTACACTGCTTTATTGAGCTGGTACAACTTTATCGATCTGGTACAACTGATAGTCAATATGCCCCTACAATGGAACAAAAATTAAGCTAATTCACCTCTGCAATGAAACAAAAAATGAGTAAATTCACCCCTGCAATGAAACAAATTTGTATATTTGTAACTGTAAATAAACAAATTACGATATGTTTGAACGAAGGATACAGAATCAGTTGCATGAGTGGGCAGAGAAAAATAATAGAAAACCTCTGATATTGAGAGGAGCCCGCCAAGTAGGGAAGACCACTATTGTTGAGCAGTTTGGCAAAGAATTTGATAATTTCCTGTCTTTAAATCTTGAAAAGAAAGAGGCAAAGGATTTGTTTGAGTCTACTGATGATGTAAAGATGCTGCTGCCTTTATTGTTTTTGTATGATAATAAGCCGCAGAGGCCGGGACGAACCCTGCTTTTTATCGACG
>OBWH01000564.1_pt1 | contig 7507 bp, 5 predicted proteins | sample 1476391 | NCBI WGS metagenome assembly OBWH01 (sample SAMEA2580086, study PRJEB22360) | human gut metagenome | biome: human gut; feature: human-associated habitat; material: faeces | place: Denmark | collected 2008/2010
CATATTCTCCACCTTACTCAACCCCGTGTGCAGGTGGGGTAACGGTATGCTGGTAGGGCAGAAAAACGTCGCACGCGGGAAGGTGCCCATTGGATTTCGAAGTATGGCCTGAAGCCATCGAACTTGGTCGACTGTTCGCCGAACAGGGTTACGAGCTGGCATTGGTCGGCGGCCCGGTCAGGGATTTGCTGCTCCATAGAAAGAGCCACGATTTGGACTTCTGCTCATCCGCACGGCCTGAGCAGTTCGAGCCGATACTGCGCCGGTGGGGGCATGACGGCTTCTGGGACATGGGGCGCAAGTTCGGCACGCTGGGTGCCATGCGCCGCCGCCCGGACGGCACCGAGGTCAAGGTGGAGGTCACCACCTATCGCTCTGACACGTACGATCCGGACTCGCGTAAGCCCGAGGTCAATTATGGCGACACGCTTGAGGGCGACCTGTCCCGCCGCGACTTCACCGTCAACGCGATGGCTCTGCGCGTGCCCGACCTGCAATTCGTGGACCCGTTCGGTGGTGCCAGTGATCTGTCCAAGGGCGTGTTGCGCACGCCGGTGGATCCGCGACAGTCCTTTGACGACGATCCGTTGCGTATGATGCGCGCCGTGCGATTCGTGGCCCAGCTGGGCTTCCGTATCGCGCCGGACGCGGCCGAGGCGATTACCTCGATGCGCGACCGCATCGACATCGTATCCGCCGAGCGTGTGCGCGACGAACTGACCAAACTGCTGCTCTCCGACCGTCCGCGCGCCGGCCTTGAGGCGTTGGTCGAATCCGGTCTTGCGGACATCGTCTTCCCGGAAATTCCGGCCCTGCAATTGCAGATCGACGAACACCACCGCCACAAGGACGTCTTCGAGCACACGATGATTGTGCTCGAACGTGCTATCGCCCTGGAAACCGGCCCGGACGGCCCGGTGCCCGCCCCCGACCTGACGCTGCGCTTGGCCGCCGTGATGCACGATATCGGCAAGCCGAAGACCCGCCGGTTCGAGTCGGGCGGCAAGGTGAGCTTCCACCACCATGACGCGGTGGGTGCCAAAATGACCCGCAAGCGTTTGAAGGCGCTGCGTTTTGACCACCATCTGGTCGAGGACGTCTCGGAACTGGTGAATATGCACCTGCGCTTCCACGGCTATGTGGACGAGCCGTGGACCGATTCGGCCGTACGCCGGTATGTCAAGGATGCCGGGCACCTCTATGAGCGGCTGAACAGGCTCACGCGTGCGGATGCCACCACACAAAACAAACGCAAGGCGATGATCTTCTCCCAGGCCATGGATGAGATGGAGGAGCGCGTCCGCGAACTCAAGAAGAAAGAGGACTTCGACGCGATCCGCCCGGATCTGGACGGCAACGAAATTATGGAGTTGCTGGGCCTGGAGCCCGGCCCGATGATCGGCCGCGCCTACAAGCACATGCTGGAATACCGCTTGGATAACGGTCCGGTGGACCACGATGTGGCCGTCGAAGAACTCAAGCGCTGGTACGCCGAGATTCAGTAGTCCGATACTAGTCCGATACCAAAAAACCGTACGCTGAATACGTGTCAGCGTACGGTTTTTCGCGAAGATGAAGCTGTATGCGCCTTACTGCGCCGTGTATGCGTCGTGTTTGGTGTCGGCGGGCAGCTTGGTCATGCTATCGGCGGCCTTGCAACCCTCGATATTGGTGATGGTCTTACCGGATTGCGGGGAGGAGTTGGTGTCCTGCAGATCGTTGAACGTGGCGCCGATGACCACATCGATGAGCTGATCCTCGCGAGCCGTCATGATCATGGTGGCGTCGGTGAAATTGCCGATCAGCGTATACGCCTGATTAATGGCGTTCTTGCCGAAGTAGATGGTGGTGCGTTCAACGTCGGTGCTGGAATAGTTATCGATTTTCTGCACGCTGAATCCACGATTGGCCAAAGCTTCACCCACGGCCTTGGCGAATTGGCCGTGAGAGGTGCCGTTCATCACGCGAATGCCGACCGAAGCGTTGGACACGTATTGCGCTTTGCCGCTGCTGTCCTTGACCGCGCACGGCGCCGCGTTGCCGTAATTCGGCTGGCTGGCCGGAGTCTCCACTTCGCCGAGGCCGAAAACGTGGAAATTGAACAGTAGGGCTATGACCAGCACTACTGCCAATACCGCGCCGCTGATGGAAAAGACGATGGTCTGGCGGCGGCGCACGTACGCCTTGCGGGCTTCACGTTCATCAACCTGATACGTCATCGGTGGACTTCTTTCATGGGTCGGGTGGCTGGTTGCTACCTTAGCGTCACTGTCTGACGCTGATATTGGGGTGTTCGGGAGATTTGGCTCGAATAATACGATCGACCACAGCTGTATCGCGCCACACCTCGATAATGCGTTGTGCCGCTGCCTCGTCGGCGGCGAAAGCGACCACTGAGGGGCCGGATCCGGAGACGAATGCATGGCTGGCACCCGCCTGCGTGGCGGCGTCGATGGCCTGCCCGCTGCGGGGATGCAGGCTGATTGCCGCAGCCTGCAGATGATTGCGGTCGCCTTCTGCGGCTCCCACGATGTCAAAGGTGTGGTAGACCTCAGGAGTGCTGAGTTGCGACTGGTATGCGCCGACCAATACTTCGCCGCTGAATCCCTGTTCTATCAGCGCCAGCTCATCGCGGCTGCCGGGGGCGATATCCGTGATGCGTTCGCCGAAACCGGTGCCGTATGCAAGGCCACCGGTCAGGCAGAACGGCATGTCCGCGCCCAACGTGGCAGCAATGGTGCGCAGGCGCTCTATGGGCCAGTTCAGCTCCCAGAGACGATTGACCGCCAGCATGGTCGCCGCGGCGTCGGCTGAACCGCCGCCTAGTCCGGCACCCACGGGAATGCGCTTGGTGATGGTCAACGCCACATCCGGCTCGCGCTCGGCCGCCTGGGCCATGGCGAAGAGGGCCAGTACCGCATGGTTGCGGCGCATGTCGCTGCGTGAGGAGGCCAAGTCGCCCAAATAAGCGCCTTCGAGCTCCAGAGAGAATCCTGCTCCGGGTTGCTTGGCGGTTGCGGTGACGGTGTCGTATACGCCGATTGCGCAGTAGATGGTGTCCAGTTCGTGGCGTCCGCCCCATTCGTCGTGAGCAGGTCCCACTTCCAAGGTGAGATTGGTTTTCGCCGGGCAATCCACCGTAATGGTGATGGGGGAGAGCTCATCGGACTGATGTCGGGCAGCGGCTGAGCGTGGATGTGAGATTACCGGACTCATTGTGCCTCATCTCCATCTCCACACGATTCGATGGCCTTGGCCAGAGCGGTGAATTCGGCGATGGTGAGCGTCTCTCCTCGACGGGTCGGATCGATGCCGGCGATGGAGAATGCCTCGGAGGGCGCAATGGTCTTCAATGCCGCGTGCAGGGTCTTGCGACGCTGACCGAATGCCGCATCGATCAGACGAAATACGAGTTCCCGTTGTGTGCCGTCGTCTGTGCTGTTCGCAGTTCCCGGGGCAGCCGGGTCATCGGCCTGATACCGGGTGAATTTGACGAGCGCGGAATCCACATTGGGAGCCGGCCAGAACACATTGCGGCCGATGGTGCCCACCCGTTCGGCGGTGCCATACCAGGCGAGCTTCACGCTCGGCGTGCCGTAGATCTTGGAACCGGGCTTGGCGGCGAGTCTGTCGGCCACCTCTTTTTGCACCATCACCAAGAACGAGCCGAGGTTGTCGAAACGCTCCAACAGCGTGAGCAGAATCGGCGTGGCCACGTTGTACGGCAGATTGGCGACCAGCGTAAACGATGCGTCATCGCTGAAATCAGGCACGTTCTCCGGGGTGACGGTTAAGGCATCCCGATTGACGACGGTGAGTCGTGACGTGGCTTCGGGCATGAATTCGGCGACTGTGCCCGGCAGTCGTTCGGCCAGCGGCGGATCGATTTCGACTGCGGTCATGGTGGCGCCGGTTTCCAAAATCGCCAGCGTCAACGATCCCAGGCCGGGGCCGACTTCCATGACATGATCGGCAGCGGTCACTCCCGCCTCGCGTACGATACGACGGACCGTGCCGGGGTCGATGACGAAGTTCTGCCCGAATTTCTTGGTGGGGCTGATGCCGGCATCGGCCGCGATACGACGGATATCGGCGGCACCTAACAGGTGACCAGTGGCGGGAATGGTGTCGTTCATAAGCGTGTGTTCCTTGTGGGCTTCGTAACCGATCAGTACCAACCGACTTGTTCGGAATGTTGCCATGCCTTGGACGGGCTGCCGTAGGCTTGTGCGATGTACCACAGACCCCAATCGATCTGTACGGCGGCATCGTCACGGTAATTGGCACCGAACGCAGCCATTTTGTCTGCTGGTAGCGACTGAGGAATGCCGTAGGCACCGGAGCTCGCGTTTTCGGCATACCACAGCCAACTGGACTCGCGGGTCCATAGTTTGACCAGACAATCCCAGTCGTTGCCTGTCCACCCGCGCTGCGCGGCGGCACCGGCGGCATAGGCCTGAGCCTGGGCTACGGTGGCGTGCCACAGGCGGCCGGAGGGCGTGGTGGTTGTGCCTGAATCGGAGCCAGAAGAGCCGGAATTGTTGTTCGTACCGCCGCCGGTGTTACCGGAATTACCAGTGTTACCGGAATTGCCGGTGTTACCGGAGTTACCGGAGTTGTTGCCGCCGGTGTTGCCGGCATTGTTGTTGGTATCGGTGTTCGTGTTGTTGCCAGAGCTGCTGTTGTTCTTGTCGCCTGTGTTGTTGGCATTGTTACCGGACGACTCGTGCTGATTGTTGAAACCGGAATCGGCCTTGCCGTTATCGGCGGAGTCGGATTTTTTGTCGGAACCTTTATCGGTATCAGACTTGGCGGCGCCTACGGCGATGATCTGGTCGATGGCCATCGTGGTGACGGTTTCGGATTTCAGCGTCTCCGATTCGGCCACGCCATCGACATACGTGACGTTATACACCTGGGTTTTCTCGCCATTGACGCCTTGCTGGCGGATCTCCGACTGGCCTTCAGGAAGATTGGAGTCGATGATGGTTTGTGTGGAGTATGGCACTATGGCTGTGCGTGTTTCCTCGCCATGCGTCACGCGCCGTACGCGCAGGATAGTGGTATCGCCGTCCTTTTCGACGCTCACACGGTCCTCTTTGTTCAGCACGATGCCTTTGGAGTCAAGAATGGAGGCCGCGGGCAGTTTGCCGTTGGGGGCCACGGAAGTCTTGCCGTCCGCAATGACGGTGACCGGGCCATCCTGATTGATGACCAGTCCGCCGGTGAGCTGGTTGTACACATTGTCGATGTCGACGGTGATTTTTGTGGCGTTGTTCTGGTTTTCCTCGAAAAATCCCAGCAGCTGGTCGGCACTGGTGGCCACGGTCCAGAAGGGAACGGACGTGCCGTCGATGTTGATAGTGGTCTGGTAGGCGGACTGTACGGTGACCACGGCATGATTGGCGAGTTGGTCGCCGGACGAGGTAGTGACGATATCGTGGGTCTTGATATCCACCCCTTGTTCCTCCAGAAGACGGGTAGCCGTCATCGCATATGTGGTGACTTGGGTGGTTTGCCCGTTGATGTTCAGGGCTACGGATTTACGCGCGGTGAACGCGAATGATCCAGCCAGCGCGATACTGGTCGCCGCGATACAGGCGATTACGCGGATGCGACGCAGTGTAACAAACCGCTGCGGGGTCCAACGCCGTGCCATAGATGTTCCTCTTCCTTACTGCTGACAACTACGCCACCCATCGTAACGGCTGGTCTGGTTTGCATGGCTTATTCGTTCGGCACTATCACCATTCCTGCTCGGTTGCAGGACGGCAGAGAAAAGAAAAAAGGGGGGCGGGAGAGAAGGGGATGTTCCCGCCCCCTTTAAGGCGCGGAGCTAGTTGGGGGACGCTCCGCCCTCATTCCAGGAAGCCCATAGTTGGGGGGAAGGCTCCTGGAGCACTTACCCAAGGTAAGAATGATGTGCGTAGAAAAAACTACGTATACCCATAATACGCTTTTTCCTGCGCGACGAGCCTCTTGTCGGGATCGAACCGACGACCTGCCGCTTACAAGGCGGCCGCTCTGGCCATCTGAGCTAAAGAGGCATAATCCCAACGTGCATAAGCAGTGTTGCGAACAAATGACTAGTATACCGGTAGTTCCCGAGTGGTCAATTCGGGCGGAGCCGTGAGCGGCCCGGTCGACGCCGGTCCTAGGGCATCGACCGGACCGGTGCATCAGGAGGCCACTGAAATCGGCTTGCCGTCCGCGCCGATTGAAGGCATCTTGCCTCCCACGCCCACCTGGTCGGCGTCCAATCCGATGGACTTGAGGAATCCGTCCACCATGCTGGTATCCGCCAACGTGAGCTGCTTCAGATCCCAGTATTCACCGTTGATGGTCAGGGTGGGGGAGGAGAAGGCGCCGGAGCTGTTGAACAGTTCGGGGCGCAGGATCGTGTAGTTGTTGGAGGCGGTGAGCCAGTCGAGGTATTCGTTCTTGCCGCTGAACGCCGCGGCGGCCACATCCTCGCTCACGCCGGCCTTGACGGCCTGCTTCTCCAGCTTGGCGTTGCCTACCGGCTCGTAATTGGACAATTCGCCCGGCTGGAAATCCTCAGCGTAGATGTTGGAGAGGTAGCTCATGAGGTGGTCGGGATCGTCATCATGCTCGGCAATGTAGATGGCACCGTTGAACGCGCGGTTGGAGTAGTTGTCGGAGCTCTTGTTGTCCTGGAAATTGAGGAAGTGCAAATCGATGTTGAGCTGGCCGGCGTTCATCAGCTTGACGAGCGTTTGATCGAGCTGGCGGTTCACCGAGGCACAGCCGGGGCACAGCGGTTCCATATAGATGGATATGGTGGGAGCCCCCTCGGCCTTCTGGCCATACCCTTTGTTGGAGATTACGAAGCCGGCCTTGTCGTCGGCGTTAGCCGGCTGGGTACTGACTTTCTTGAGCTTGCTATAGGCCTCGTCCACGGTCATGTTGCTTTGCTGGCTACTGCTGCTGGTGTTGGACGGCCGCATAGCCTTGTATACGGCGAATCCAGCGATGGCCACCAGCACCACAATAATGGCCACCACAATGCAGCCGATGATGGTCTGCTGCTTACGTTCCTTAGCCGCCTGCTCGGCCCGTGCCTGCTGGGCGGCCTCCTCGGCCGCTCGGCGCTCAGCGCGTGTGGCACGCTTGGCCTGACGCTTCGGATCTGACATAGCTATCCCCTTGCAATCGCTTCAATGTTTGGGCCCCATCATAATGACCGGGCCTGAGGAGGACTGCGCCCAGAGCTGATCTGAGGTGAATTCCCTGTAAAAAGTGTGACGGAACGAACGTATCGGATACACAACGGCCATGTGTGCGGATGGCTGATGTGTGAGATTCCGCCCCGCTCTAGGCGAACGGCATCCAGTTGATCGGCATGCCCAGAATCGGCATCGCGCACAAGGCCACGGTGATGATGGCCCATATGGTGAACAGCACGGTGCCGCGCCCGCCGCCCTTGGGCGCCGGCGCCACTGGAGCAGGTGGAGCCCCACCCACTTCGGTGGATGGGGCGCCCGCC